>OJXO01000038.1_pt1 | contig 54847 bp, 51 predicted proteins | sample 1600721 | NCBI WGS metagenome assembly OJXO01 (sample SAMN04436634, study PRJEB24849) | human gut metagenome | biome: human gut; feature: NICU; material: stool | host: Homo sapiens | place: USA: Saint Louis, MO | collected 2010-01-30
CCATGAAACTAACCCCAGATTCGAAAACAGATACACCACTACCCAGGACTTGACCGCCGTCGAGGCGCTGTCCTTTGGTACGTTGTCGAAAGCAATAAGCTTCCGAAAAGACAACAACCAAGTTTACGCAAAGACTTGTTCCATTCTTGGCGTAAAGAAACAATATTTAGCGCGCCAATTGCGCTCTTTTACCTTCGTGAGAAATAAATGTGCCCACTCAGCTCGGTTATGGAACAGTTTCGTTTTGGACCAACCTTCAGTTTCTAGTGCTACGAAACGGCGTGCTGAGAAAGTTTTAGGTCAAAATTACGGCGAGAACTCGCTACTAGCAGTAATTGTAGCCCTTGATAACTTTCTCTTTCTTACTAATTCGTGGGATGGATTTTTGGATGAGTATATAGAGCTGGTCAAACGAACTCCGGCTTTCCACCAAGGTATAGCGAATCCTCATCATTCATAGCCCTCTTGGTGCATGAACACACAATGGTATTCCGGACCCTTTTCATGCGACCCCGGCCACATATCCTTAAAGTCTTGACCCCTGCCCCTAATTCAGCGCCAGTTGAGAGTTCTCACCAGCAAAAACGACAGCAAAATTCTGATAACCCGACCAAAAGAAATTAACATGTGAGTGTGACTGATAGATTCCGCCAACTCCCGGCCCCTGGCCCCGCGTGGGGAGGCAGCCTCATGGGCACCTCCATCGTTTCGCGCCTGCTCGTGGAAGAAGGAATGATGATCCTGGCCGGCATTTTTGCCGCCATCGCGTGCGTCATTTTTGTCGTTCTCACCGCGGGCTTCTTGCGCTACCGCCGCCCTAGTTTTGAGCGCACCACTATGGCGGAGTGGTCGATGTTTTTCATCGGAATCTTGGCGCTCGGTGCCGCGCTTTCCGGTCTGACGGATATCCCTACATTCCGCCTAGTGGGCTTTTGGATCGGTGGCCCAGTTACGGTTATCACGTGGGCTATCCAGCTCACGCGCTTTGATGGCGAACCGAAGTTCACCTGGGGCCTGCCGCTGGTCGGCCCTATGATTTCAGCTTCCGTTTCCGGTTGGCTAGCTAATGATTACGGCCCGCTCTACCACGTGATGGGTACGGTATTTTTCTTCATGTCCCTGGTGACGGCGGTGCCCACCTTCGCCCGCGTGTACTGGGCCGCATGGCACGGCAAGGTGGATTTCACCGGCGCGAAATCAGCCACCGCATGGGTCCCGCTAGGCGTAGTGGGCCAGTCCACGACAGCAATGCAGATTCTCTTCCCCGGACCGTTCTCCATCTATTACGGCGTTACGGCGCTTATTATCGCCATTCCGCTGTCCATCTACGCGATGTTTACCTTCTATCCCAATGTGGCACGGTGGGTTCCGTACTCCCCGGCGTGGTGGTCCTGCACATTCCCGCCAGGAACCGTAAGCATGGGCGGCCACCAGCTGGCATTGGTCAATGGCTCCGAGCTTATCGACGCCATTGCGCTCACCATTCCCGTTCTCCTCACCGCCCACTGGGCGCTGTGTTCCACCCGCTTCCTCAGCTGGGTGTGGGAGGGAAAGAAGGAAACCGGCCCTGAAGAACCACTCATTAAGACGGGTCCAGAAAGGTAGCAAGAAGGCGCAGCCACTATGCGAGACGCTAGCTTTGAACGAGGCAAGCGCCGCACACGCCGCCGCACGCGTGAAGCGCGACCGCGGCGCGAGCACTGGAGCAGGGAATACGCAATCTATGCGGAAGATTCCTGGGGCATAGATGACTTGGGCCCCGAGGGCGGCGAGAATTCCGTGCGCGCCTATTCCGGTGGCCGCGCAGATGGCAATCGTCGCCGGCGCGGCTGATGCATAAAAGCTCCCTTATCACCTTCATCGCGTGGGATCGCGCCAACCTGGCTGCGGTGAGAGACGTACTCGCCGGCCTGCAGCGAGACGGCATATTCCTGCGCCGCGGCCACCTGCTCTTGGAGACGTCGTGGCTTGGCTCAGGCGCACGGGACTTCTATGCCACGGCCTGGCGCTGGAGCGCGCAAGACTGCCCGCTCTTTTATGCCCTAGCCCGGCGCGGAAAACTCTTAATTACTATCAGCGATACCGTGATTTCCTGCGGCGACAAAGACGACATTGCCGATGCGCGCGCTGGCATTGCACAAGAACTCATCGCTGCCGAAAACCCACAGCAATTGCGCGGGCTGCTTGCCGACGCCGCAGAAGACTAGCCCTACAGTCCCGGTTGCTCGCTGCGCTTCATCCAGCCCATGCGCGGGGCAAAACCGCGGGGATGTTTCATCTGCGCTACGGCGTCGGCAATCATGAGGCGGTGGCGGCGCGAAACGCTTTCGGGAAGCTTCGCCACGGAGAACCACCCAGCCTCGGTATTTTCTTCATCGCTGATGACCGGCTCTGCGCCATCCGCTACTGATACGCGCAGCGCCGTTCCCATAAAGGTGCACTCATCACCGTTGGGGTAGGTCACTGGCCCGGACTGCCCCACGCCCAAAAGGGCTTCTACCTTGGCGTCGAGCCCCACTTCCTCTTTGACTTCTCGCAGCGCGGTGGTGGTGATCTCCTCGCCTGGCTCGCAGATTCCTTCCACCGGGGTCCACGTACCGTTATCGGAACGCTTTACTAGGAGCACGGAGGGGACTTCCCAGAGCGCGGCGTCTGCCGGAACATCACGGATGATGATGGCGCTGCAGGCCGGCACAAAGATCTGCTCGTGGCCAATCTTTTCGCGCAGCTGAATAATAAAATCTGGAGTCGGCATGCCACCTAGCGTAGACCAGTGCGGCGCACTTAGGCCACGGGTCCCAAAACCTCTTTAGCTAGAAGCTGAATATCGGTGGCCAACGTGAAAGACAGCTCCATGTCCGTCGGCGTGGTTTGGCAGGTGTGGCCTTCTTCGAGGCGCTGCGTCGTTCCCGAGACCACACCTACGATGGTTTGCTTTCCTTCTACTTCGCCGTACACCGGACCACCGGAGTCACCATTGGTGCTGCATACGCGCGCCCTAGCGGCGAGCGAATCCCGCTGGAGTCCCTCCGAGTTCAGCTGCGCCATCTCTGCATCATGGGAAAGCGTGCCGCACGTCTCATCGGTCACGCGGCCAAGCTTGCACACCTGATGTGGCAGGTGAGCCAGGGAGGTGGCGACGCTATTGTCTACCGCCCCGGGGACATAGTACTCAGCGCTGCCGGTGATCTCGATAAAGGCCACATCGAGGTCGTGGCTGTCTTCGGAATAGAAATCAGAGTAGATGACCTCGCCGATAGGTTCGGCGGGGTAGCTAAAGTTGCCGTCGGCGGTTCCGGCCCAGACCTTATCGCCGGGTTTGCCGCAATGGGAAGCGGTGACGGCGATCGTGCGGGCGTCGGCAAGCTTAAATGACCATGCCGCAGTACACGACTGGTAGTTGAAATAGGCGCCCGGCCGCGGTTCATCGCCGGAGAGGTCCAAGGCGGTGCCCGGCGCGAGCGGTGCCGTGGCCGGGGAATAGGACTCATTGGGAATGAGGTTTTTATAAGACAGGGCGGAGAAACTTGGTTCTTCCCCACCCCGTACCGGGCTGCAGGCCGCAAGGAACGCGGCCGTGCACGCTACAAAGACGCTAGTTGCTCTCCGCGTCCGCATCCCCGGCGTTGTCCTTATTATCTTCTTCCGCATCCATCTCCGCCTGGGCTTTGAGATCGCGGATGAACTTTTCCGGATCAAACTCGGTGTAGTGTTCCGGGCCGGCAAAATTTTCTAGGGCCATGGTCTAAACCTCCGTTTTCTGAATCGACGTGGTGATGTAATCCTTGACCGCCGCGGCATCATTAGGCAAGTCCTTGACGTGCCGCTCAGTATCGAGGATGCTGGCAAAGCGCTCGGGCGGCTCAGGGGCAGAGCCGATGGCCTCCGTGATGGTCTCGGCAAACTTCACCGGCAGCGCGGTCTCCAGACACACGATGGGCGTTTTTACACCTTCGCGCTGTGCGCCGCGAGCCACCTTGATGCCGTCGGCCGTGTGCGGATCCGGCAGGTAATCAAAGCGCTCGTGTACGTCCTTAATGGTGGCTAGGCGGTCCGCATGGCTGGAGGAACCGGACATGAAACCATAGTCCTCGCGGGCAGCGGCAATCTTGTCGTGGTCGAGGCTAAAACCGCCCTCTTTCACCTTGGTGCCGAAAAGATCCGCGGTCTCGGCTGCATCGCGGCCGAGCAAGTCGAACGCAAAGCGCTCAAAATTCGAGGCGCGCGAAATATCCATGGACGGCGAAGAGGTAGCCATGGTCTCTGCGGCTGGGCGCGGCCGGTAGTTTCCGGTACGGAAGAACTCATCCAGCACATCATTCTCATTAGTAGCCACAATGAGACGATCGATAGGAAGGCCCATTTGGCGAGCGATGTGGCCAGCACAAATATCGCCAAAGTTACCGGTAGGAACGCTAAAGGAAACCTTCTGATCGGCGTTTTCGGTGACCTTGAGCCAGCAGGAAATGTAGTAGACCACCTGGGCCATCAACCGTGCCCAGTTAATGGAATTGACCGCGCCAATGCGGTAGGCGGCCTTAAAATCAGCATCTCCTGATACCGCCTTGACCACATCCTGGCAATCATCGAATACGCCATCGAGGGCGATGTTGAAGATATTCGGGTCATCCAACCCAAACATCTGTGCCTGCTGGAAGGCCGTCATCCGGCCGGCTGGGGTGAGCATAAAGACGCGAATGCCGTGGCGCCCGCGCATCGCATACTCTGCAGAGGACCCTGTATCGCCTGAGGTAGCGCCCAAAATATTGAGGGTTTCGCCACGGCGAGCAAGCTCATATTCAAATAGCTCACCCAAAAGCTGCATGGCCATGTCCTTAAATGCCGCAGTAGGTCCTTCAGAAAGATGTCCGATGAAAAGGCCCTCCCCTAGCTCCGTTACGGGCACAATCTCAGGATCGGCGAACTTGGGGCTGGTGTAGGCGCGCGCGGCGATGTCCTCGATGTCTTGCGCTGGAATATCGTCAATGAAAAGCTTAAGTACCTCGGCCGCGAGTGCCGCGTAGCCCTTATCCGCAAGCAACGTGCGCCATGAATTTAAAGTGGCGGGATCCAGTTGTGGGTAGCTCTCTGGCAGATACAAACCGCCATCGGGGGCAAGCCCGCCAAGGAGAATATCCGTAAAAGATGCGGGCTGACGGGCGGTATCGCGGGTCGAAATATACTTCACACAAAAGAATCTTAGTAGTTAAGGCGTAAGGTATCAGCCATGTCGCAGCCGAATCCTAGGGAAGTCATTACCACTCAGGCTTTAAGCATTTGGGTGGCCGCCATGGCGGTCTACCTCGTAGCGATTACAGGGCGCACTTCCTTCGGTGTCGCCGGTCTAGATGCAATTGAACGCTTCGATGTCGATGCCGGCCGCATCGCGGTTTTTACCTCCGTGCAGCTAGGTGTATATGCCCTAGCCCAAATCCCCACCGGCATCTTGATCGATAAATTCGGCCCGCGCTTACTCCTCGTGGTCGGCGCCGTCATTATGGGCATTGGCCAGGTCGTCCTGGGATTTACCACCAGCTATGGCGTGGCCATCGCCGCCCGCGTTCTCATCGGCGCGGGCGATGCCACGGCATTTCTCTCCGTGATGCGCATCCTGCCCTACTGGTTCCCACTACACCGCACGCCGATGTTTACTCAGGTGACGTCATCGCTAGGACAAATGGGCCAGTTCATTTCCGCGGTGCCCTTCCTGTGGTTGCTGGGTGCGGCCGGATGGACCGCCGCCTTCGTTACCCTTGGCGCGGTAGGAATCTTGGTAGCCATCGCCGCTATCGTGGCAGTGGCAGACTCACCAGAGAAGTTGGGGATTATTCCCACGGAGAAGGAACCACCCAACTCGCAGGCCACCAGCATCCCGGCCCGTTTGAAGAAGGTCTTCCGCTCCCCGGTGGCCTGGCAGGCTTACTTCATCCACTACATCGGCATGCTCCCGCTCATCGTCTTTGTCATGCTCTGGGGCATGCCTATGATGACCCAAGGCATGGAGCTCTCCAAGGCTAAATCCAGCCTAGTACTTACTCTGCTGGCCGTATTCTTGGTCTTCGTAGGCCCCCTACACGGCAAAATTTCCTCTCGGGCGCAGCATGTCCGCCCGTGGCTGAGCCTCGGATTTGTGGCTGTTCACGTGCTGACTTGGCTCGTATTCTTTGCTTTTGGAACTGACAGCGGGCTGCCGGCAATCTTGGTGGTGTCCTTCGTTACCGCGCTGTGCACACCGACGGCTAACTACGGCTTCGATATCGTGCGAGAACGCATGGACCGCTCTGTGGTAGCCACGGCTACGGGCTTGGGAAATATGGGGGGTTTTACCTCTGGCATGTTGGGCGCGCAGCTCTTCGGCATGGTGCTGGACCACTCCTCCGACGCCCCCAATTATTCTATGCCGGATTTCACTGCCGCCGCGGCTGCGGTGCTAGCCGTCTGGGTAGTAGGCATGATTGGTGTGGTCATCACCCACTTCCTTCGCCGTCGCGCGGGCGAAGACGGGCCTTCTGTCACCATCGTGGAGGTTTCCTAGAAACCGTCGGTTGATTACTCCGGGTTGAGGATAAAGCGAATGGTTCCCTCAGGGTCCGCCAAAAGCTCCCGGGTCGCCGCCACGGCTTCCGCTTCGTCGAAGGCGATGCGTTCAAAGCCAGTATCGTTGAGCTCCACAATGTCCGCACCAGGGCAGGCCAGAAGAATCGGCGAGTGCGTGGCAATAATGACCTGTGCGCCGCGGTCAACTGCTTGGGCAATTTCCCCTACGAGGGCCAGTTGCCGGATAACAGACAGCCCAGATTCTGGCTCATCAAGGATGTAGACCCCTTGGCCATTGATGTGCTCATAGAGCAGGTCAAAGACGGATTGCCCGTGCGATCGGCGGGACAAATCCACGTTCTGAGAAAGAGTCGAACGTCCGCCCCGTTCGCCCGCTGAATCCCCACGCTCAATCAAGTACTCGTGCTTTTCGGCGCGCAGGAAATAGGCGCGGTGGATTACTTCCTCAGTGTCGCAGCGGATGGGGCTGCGAGGAACGATTTCATCTGGGTCACCCATGCGGCCGCCCGAGGGAGAACAACCTAAGTCACTAGCTAGGCCCGCGAGCAAGCTCGATTTGCCAATGCCGTTTTCACCTACGAAAACAGTTACTGGACTCCGCAGCTTGAAGCTGCCCAAATCAGCTAAGTAGTCGAAGACAGGCAGCTCGGCGCGGTAGTCATCAGGCTTGAATTTCAGGCTTAGGGCATCAACCAGCATGGGCCCTAGGTTAATTCAGTTCATCGAGTACGTGCAGCGCGTCTTCTTGCGCTGCCGCCGCACCAAAGTCTTTCAGGTGCTCACCCAAGTCGCCGGACGGAACCGATTGGGCGATGGTATCGGCCGGCACGGTATTAACGGCATAGGCCACCCCTATCCCGCCGGTGATAGGTATGGCGATAGCGGCAAGCACTCCCACCGCGGTCGACAGCGTGGTCTTGAAAGTCATAGTCTCCTCCAGAAGCTTCGGCACCGAGCACCTTGCCCGTTACCGATTTGTGATGTTTTAGCTTAGGGAGAATCGCTGCCAAGGCCATGCCGCTCGGCTGCGGGTTGCCTGAATTTTCGCGCCCAGTTCGCGAGGAAATAAAGGGCTAGTTTGCCGGGTAACTTTCAGCCACGATGCCATCGCTGGCCGGCATCACAAGTCCCCGTTCAAAAGCTACGAGGACTGCCTCTTCATCGGATTCGCTGATGTCTCCGGCCTCCACCGCGCTGCTGAGCTCACGCTCGAGGTAGACGCGCACATCGGACTTGCCGTTTTCCGTCTGGGTAATATCGCGCGGGACGGAATTGAGCGGAATGCCCAGCGCCTTAGCTAGGGAGGTAACGCGGTTGGCGTCGGTGGAATCATCGCCTTTGATAGCACCATTGACCTGTGCGGGCATGTCTTCCTGGACCACGCCGCCAGCCACGGCCTCGCCCACCGTCATCGTCCCCTTCGGCGGCTTATCGCGATTGGTGGCCCACACCCCGACAGCAATGGCCACGATGACGGCCACGGCGACAAAGGTCCACAGGTAGATGAGCTTATGTCGATGCACTCCGCTGATTTTAGCCATGGTAACCAGCGCCACCGCCGAAGGAACCGTAGTCATTGCCGCGGGGGTTCTCGCCGCGATCATTGAGGGCATCAATGATGGAGCGGATGGTGGCCTCCCCTATGCGGTCGGCTCGCCCCCACGAGCGAGGCGCCTGACGGGAGCTATCGGGCGATGGTTCCTGGCGCGGCGGCACTGGCTTTTCCTCCCGCGGCGTGGCGACCTCGATGGTCAAGGTGGTGCCATCAAGGTGGAGGGCGTCGCCGTCGCGCACGCCCGCGGCACGCGCTGCGGAAAGCAGCGCGGATAACTCACCCACCGTGGCGGCGTCCACATCGAGTTGCAATTTGAAAGACATAACCAGCCAGTCCTTTCTTATTCTCCTCCCACTTTAGAGTCCGAAAGTGCAAAAAGTAAGGCCACAATGCGCACTTCGAGGACTTTCAAGGCCAACTCTACGAATGCTCGAAGGATTCCTCCTCGCCCCAAAACACCTCATCCACAACTTTTCGGGCATGGCGGGTAAGTTTCAGATAGCTCTCTAGAAACTCTTGGTTCTCCTCCGGCGGCCAGCCAGCGGCACCGGCTACCTGGGCCAGCTGCGGGCCGGGCCCGGGCAACTGGTCCACGCGCTTGCCGCGCACAAGCACCAGTGCGTTGCGGGCGTCAGTAGCCATAAGCCAGGCTTCGCGCAGGTCCGAGGCCTGCTCGGCAGAGAGGATTGCGTTGTCCTCCAAGGCGTCGAGCACGCGCAGTGTGGACGGATCGTGCAGTTCGACATACTCGTGGGCATGCATCATGGTCAGGAGCTGGACAGTCCATTCGATATCCGAGAGCGCACCGCGCCCCAGCTTGGTATGAGTATTGCGGTCCGCGCCGCGCGGGAGGCGCTCATTGTCCACGCGCGCCTTCATGCGCCGGATATCGCGAATGGTCGAGGCGCTCGCGCCGCCTTCTGGGTAGCGGAAACTATCAACCATGGACATAAAACGCTCGCCTACTTCCCTATCGCCAGCCACGAAGGCCGCCCGCAACAAAGCCTGCAGCTCCCAAGACTCGCCCCACTCGCGGTAATAACGCTCATAGGAGGAGATGGTGCGTGCCACCGCACCGGAGCGGCCCTCTGGGCGCAGGCCCAGGTCGACGTCCAGTGGTGGGTCGCCCGAAGGCTTAGACAGGCGGCGCCGAAGCTTATCGACGATCCCGATGGCCCACTTCACGGCCTCCCCTTCCGCGCCAGAGTCATCGGCCGGTTCGCTAGGTTCTGCTACGACGAGCACATCCGCATCTGAGCCAAATCCCAGCTCCATGCCTCCCAAGCGGCCCATGCCAATGACGGCAATGCGCGCTGGTGGCTCTGCGTCCTCGTTGGCCAGGCGCCACGCGCGCACCTCGGCGCGAAGTGCAGCCTCAAGAACGGCATCCCAAATTGTGGATAGCTCGTGACACACCTGCTTGACCGGCATGAAGCCCAGCAAATCCGCACTGGCGATACGGGCCAGCTCCACTCGGCGCAACGAGCGCGCCACCGCCACCGCTTTATCCGGGTCGGCGTGGCGCTTGCTGGAATTGACCAGCGCCTTGGAAACCTGTTCGGGCTTGGTTTCTAGCAGTTTGGGGCCAGTGGCGCCGTCGGAAAGCTGCTTTACCGAATCTGGGGCGCTAATAATCAGATCAGAGGTAAACGGCGAGGTACCTAGAATGTGCATGAGCCGCTGGCCCACAATTCCTTCATCGCGCAGCATGCGCAAGAACCACGACCTATCGTTCGCGGCCTCCGAGAGCTTGCGATAGTTCAACAGGCCCATATCGGGGTCTGCGGTATCAGCCAGCCATTCCATCAAGGTTGGCAGCAAAATCGCCTGGATGCGTGCCTTGCGCGAGGTTCCCGCCGCCAAGGAGGTCAGGTGCTCGAATGCGCGGTCGGGGTGGTTATAGCCCAACGCGGCCAGCTGCAGCTTGGCGGCCTCTGGCGAAAGCTTGAGCTCATCGGCGGACATGGTGACCACGGAATTAAGCAGCGGCCGGTAAAACAGGCGCGAGTGCAGCTCGGAGATCCGCAGGCGGATCCGGCGCAGGTGCGACAGCATGCGCTCGGCCGCCGACTCGGTGCCCTGCGGATAAAAGCCGGCGATGCGCGCCAGCCACTTCATCCCCTCTCCGTCGTCCTTTTCCGGCAGCGTGTGCGTGCGGCGGAAGCGCTCCAATTGCAGACGGTGCTCAAGCAGGCGCAGAAACTCATAGGCTTCAATGAGCTGGGTGCCATCCTCGCGGCCGACGTACCCTGCTGAAATCAGCGCCTCCAGCGCCTCCACCGTGGAAAGTGCGCGCAGCGTCTCATCGGAGCGACCATGGACCAACTGCAAGAGCTGGACAGCAAATTCGATATCGCGCAGGCCGCCCACGCCTAGCTTCAGCTCGCGATGTTTGAGCTCTGCGGGAACGTTGGCCAGCACGCGGCGGCGCATGGCCTGTACGTCCTCCACGAAGGATTCGCGTTGCGACGCCGTCCACACCATCGGGCGGATCTGGTCCAAATAGTCCTGGCCTAGCGGGAGGTAGCCCGTCATAGCGCGCGCTTTGAGGAGCGCCTGGAATTCCCACGTCTCCGCCCACCGTTTGTAGTAGGCCACGTGAGATTGCAAAGTGCGCACCAATGCGCCCGACTTTCCCTCGGGGCGCAGGTTCGCATCCACCTCGAAAAAGGTGGTGGATCCAATGCGATTAAACTCCGCCGCTAGCCGCGTGGCCCTAGGGGTTGCCTCGCTGCCGACGAAGATGACGTCCACATCGGAGATATAGTTCAGCTCGCCTGCGCCACATTTGCCCATCGCCATGACTGCCAGCTGTGCATCCAAGGGTTCATCGCCGTAGATGGTGCGCACGGCGCAGGCAAGGGAGGCGGTTAAGGCGGCGTCGGCAAGCGCGGTGGTCAGCGCCGCAATCTGGCGGAACCCTACCTCCGGCTGCTGCCTGGTCTGGCCCTTGCGGGAATGGAAGGTGCCCGCCACATCGCAGGCGGCAATGCGCATCATCAAAGTGCGGTAGGTCGTGCGCAGCGGCTGCTTATGCTCCCCCTCGCCGGCGCGGTAGGTGCCCGCCGCGCTCAAGTCCTCGCACGCCGGATCGGGCCGGTCCACGTCGTGAGCAAAGTCCGCAGGCTGGGCATCGACGGCACCAAGCAGGCTTTGTAGCATCTCTTCGGGCTGCGGAAGGGGTTTTTCTAATTCTCGCCACAGTTCAGGGTGCGCCGCGAGATGATCGCCAAAGGCGGTTGACGCCCCCAGTAGTGCGAAGAGGCGCACGCGCAAAGTTTCGTTGGACCGCACGGCATCATCTAGCTCTGGGGCTTGTTCATAGATGCGGATCAGATTATTGAGAGCCAGGTCTGGGTCACCCACGGCAGCGAGGGTCCACAACAGATCCGCTGATTCCGGATTCTTCCACCCCAGCTGCTCAATATCTTGCGCAGCATGCGGGCGGGTAAGACCTAGTGTGGCCGGTGAAGGCACAGCAGCAGGACGCATTTTTCTCCTAGAAGTTCAGGTTATTGCGCAGCTCAAAGGTGGTGATTTGGCTCTGATAGTGGTGCCACTCATCCCACTTGGAGCGCAGGAAGAACTCAAAGACGTGCTCGCCCAAGACTTCTGCCATGAACTCGGATTTTTCAAATTCTCGCAAGGCCTGATCCAAGCTGGTGGGTAGATCCTTATAGCCCATTGCCCGGCGCTCGCGGCGGGTGAGCTGGTGGACATCGTCCTCGGCCGGATCATCGAGCTCGTAGCCCTCGCGGATGCCTCGCAGGCCAGCTGCTAATAGCACCGCATAGCCCAGGTAGGGGTTCATCGAGGCATCAATGGAGCGGATTTCTGCCCGGCGCGATTCCTCCTTGGTCAGCCGGTAGGTGGGAACGCGGACCAGCGCGGAGCGATTCGATACTCCCCAGGTGGCTGCGCCTGGCGCCTCGTTGCCGAACATCAGGCGCTTATAAGAATTGGTCCACTGGTTCACAATCGCGGACATCTCCGTGGAGTGCTCCAAGATGCCGGCGATGAACTGGCGTCCGGTCTGGGACAAAGAGAATTCATCATCCGGATCGTGGAAAGCATTGGATTGGCCTTCAAAAAGGCTCAAGTGGGTGTGCATGCCTGAGCCCGGCAAATGTTCGAAGGGCTTAGGCATGAAGGTAGCGCGCACGTTGGAATTGGTGGCCACCTGCTTGATCACGTGCCGGAAGGTCATGATGTTATCGGCCATGGTGAGCACGTCCGCATGGCGCAGATCAATTTCTTGCTGGCCCGGCGCGGTTTCATGGTGGCTAAACTCCGTGGCGATTCCCAGCGATTCCAGCGCCAACATTGCCTTCCTGCGGAAAAGCGGGGCGGTATCGTGCGTTGCTTGGTCGAAGTAACCACCGTTGTCCGTGGGCACCAAGTCTGTAAGTTCGCGGCCGCGCTCGAAAAGATAGAACTCGATTTCTGGCGAGGCCATGCAGGTAAATCCATCGTTGGCGGCCTCAGTGACCTGGCGGCGCAGGATATGGCGCGGGTCCACCATGGAGGGCTGGCCATCTGGCTGGGCGATATCGCAAAACATGCGGGCCGATTGCAGGTCCGGCTCATCCATATCAAAGGGCAAAATCTGGAAGGTGGAGGGATCTGGCAGCGCGATGGTGTCAGACTCAGAGATGCGAGAAAAGCCCTCTACGGAAGAACCATCGAAGCCAACACCTTCTTCAAAGGCCGATTCCAGCTCGGACGGGCTCATGACCACGGATTTAAGGGCGCCCAGAATATCCGTAAACCACAGACGGATAAAGCGGATATCGCGTTCCTCAACGGTGCGCAAGACAAATTCGTGTTGGCTATTCATGCTTTAGACCTTACCGGCTCTCCCCCGAAGGATGTGCAGTTCATGCGACAGTTTTTCCAGGGCGAAATGCGCAGGTCGCAAGAGTATCTAGGGGGTGGCCAGCGGGGGCTTTCCTGGCAGGAGCCCGATGTAGCCCATGCTTTGCTAAGTGGGCAAGCGAACATACGTACACCTCTTAAAGGACGAATCTTTATGACCACCCACTGCGATGACCTTTCAGCTCACGTAATCGAACGCCTCATCACCGCCGCACAACAAGGCTGGGCGCCGGCGGACCTAGAACATGTCTTAGGTCCGCACGCCTACCCCATCATTTACCGTGCAAGCCCCCATGTGCCGGCACGAATTACCTCCCCTGCGCTGCGCAAAGCATGGCTCCAGATGGCCCCTCCGCAGGAGAATTTCATTCCGCGCGATAAGCTGCGCGCCATTATGAAAGAGCTCATTCACCTACCGAGGCTCCGCGATACGGAGCTTTTAGCCTCCGGCGAATCCTTACGGGAGGACGGGCTTAGCGATAAGCAACGCAAGATCCGCGAAAAGGTGCTAGGCCTTTTGCGAAAAGCGGAATCTACCAGCTTTGAGGATGAGGCCGAGGTTCTCATTTCTAAGGCGCAGTCCCTGCAGCAGAAGTATCGCATCGAGGATCTCCTTACCTCCGAGCTACCTGATCTTATTTCCCACCGCGTGCACATCCACCCGCCGTATATCAAACATCAGGCTTCCCTGTTAAGCACCATCTCTGACGCCAATGGATGCACCACTCTCCTTATTCATGACAAGGGCTTGGCCTGTGTGATTGGCGCTCCTGCCGATGCCGCCCATTGCGCCGACCTTTTTGCCTCCCTCAACCGTCAATGCGATTGGTTCATGCGCAATAGTGACGGCGCAGAAATTGCCCGCGCTACGGGCTCTACCGCCGCCTATCGCCGTAGCTTCCGGCTTTCTTATGCCGCCCGCATCGGTGAATTGCTCACTCAAGCAAATGAGGATGGCATCGCAGATAACCTGCGTGAGTCTCAGTATTGCTCACACCACGCAGAGACTGTAGCTACCCAAACCCTTCCGGCGTTGCAGGCGCGCACCGATCATGCCATCGACACTCGCAATCGTCTCTTTCCCAACCTGACGGAAATGTCTCTTTCCATGAACAGTCTGCACGGCATCAACGATGGTATTGCCGCTGCCGATAAATCTCACTTAGGAGGAGACGCCTCAGGACTCGGTTCAGTTCCAGAAATTACACGGTAATTTCCCCTGTTCAATACACATCTTCGCCCCCGTTCCCTGCTAGCGAACGGGGGCGAATAATGGCACCACAACGAGGTCATTACAGGTAAGATCACCGATGAGATTGATTAGGTCTAGAAAGTAGAAGGTACGTGAATGTCTACACAGTCTTTTCTCGAAGTTGAAGCGAAATTCTCCGTAGCCGAGTCCACTCAGCTCCCTGAACTGACCCGCCTTGAGGGAGTTGACCACGTCGCGGACACGCGCCACCACGCACTATCCGCCATCTACTACGACACTGAAGACCTCCGCCTCACCCACGCAAAGATCACCCTCCGCCGCCGCACCGGTGGCAATGATGATGGCTGGCATATCAAGATTCCTAGCGAGGCTGGCCGCACTGAAATCCACGCCGAGCTGGGAGAACCTGTAGATGGCCGCTACGAAGTACCTGAGGAGCTTCTCCACCAGGTCCGCTCAATTGTCCGCCACAATGAGCTCGCCCCAATTGCTCAGGTAGACAACAAGCGTACCGAGATGGTCCTAGCGGATACCGAGAATAAGCCGGTAGCAGAATTCTGCGATGACCACGTCACCGCCTTTTCCTTCCTTCCTGGTGGCCAGCAGCAGTCGTGGCGCGAGTGGGAAGTAGAGCTCGCGGGTGAGCTACCTGGTACCGAGGAAGGAACGCAGTTCATTCGCCGTGCTACTTCCCTGCTTATCGGTGCCGGCGCTCGCGTATCTTCTTCCCCATCCAAGCTGAAATCGGCCTTGGGTGATTCTTATGCCAACGCCCCGCTTCCCCCGGCCTTGGTAACGCCGGACGTGGACTCGGACTCCCCTGCCGCCGCCGTGATCACCGCGCTGCAAGCTAACCGCGACAAGCTGGTTGATTATGATCCACGTGTGCGCCGCGATGAGTGGGATTCGGTGCATCAGATGCGTGTAGCTACCCGCGAGCTGCGCAGCCACCTTCAGACCTTCCACGGCATTGTGGTCGGCCCAGAAATCGAAAAAATTGAAGCCGAGCTCAAGGAGCTCGCCGGCATCTTGGGCGTTGCTCGCGATGCGGAAGTTGTGGAAGAGCGCTGGCAGAAGCTGTTGGAATCCGAAGATTCTGACACCTTGGATGACTCCACCCGCGAGCACATTGCACAAGATATGGGCACCGCCTACCGCCGTGCGCACCGTCGCGTTATCGCTGCCCTTGATTCCGAACGTTACCTAGAGCTGCTGGAGTCCCTTGACCGCCTGCTCGCAGACCCGCCAACGGCCGATAAGCAGCAGGAGTCCGTTCGGGCAGCAAGCGAGGCGGAGGCGACGGAGGAACAGTCCTCTGCGGAAGAGGACGCCGCTACCCCTACCGAATCCAGCGAGGACAGCGCGCCTGCTGCGGAGAAGTCCGAGCACAAGCCGGAGAAAAAGAAGTCCAAGGACAAGTCCGCCGACATGGATACCGTGATGGCGCAGCACCTTGAAAAGGCCTATAAAAAGCTGGTTAAGCGCCATAAGAAGGCCGTGGAGAACTGGGATAACCAGGAATTGTCCCTGCACGAGCGCGAGGATTATTTCCACGATATGCGCAAGGCAGCAAAGAAGCTGCGCTATGCAGCTGAAGCAGCTGGTTCTGCCACCAACCTCAAGACCAAGCGCCTCTACAAGGCCTGCAAGCAGATGCAGTCGGTGCTCGGTGACTTCCAGGATTCGGTGACTTCGCGCGATAAGCTGCTCGATCTGGCAGAGTCCGCTCGCCGTCGTGGGGAAAATACCTTTGGCTACGGTCTGCTCTATCAGCGCGAGCGCACCATCGGGCTAAAGGCTCTTGACGATTACGCCGATTCTTTCAAAGACATCAAGGCGGCGTTTAAGCCGCTGCGTAAGAAACTAAAGTAGCCGCGCTTCCCAGACAGTTACTGGGAAACACGGCGTAGAAAAAGATGGCTGGAGGTTATTTACTTCCAGTCATCCTCTTTGTCTGCGGCATCTGCCGCATCATTGCGGGCTTGGGCGATTTCGATGGCGTTTTCTGCCTCTTCGCGGGTGTCATACGGGCCCATCCGATTTTCCCAGCCAGAAGTTTTGCCTTGGCTGACTTCCTTAGTGGCGGGATCAAAGAACCACTTCTGGTCTGCATCGCTCATGAAACTATCCTCTCAGTCGTTGCATCAGCGGCACCGGCTAAGTGCTGCCGCTGATATGGCTTGTGCCCACACTACCTACGCTGTCTCACCGATGCCCGCTAGAATGTGGGGCAGCACAATTCTTTTATACGAATCCATGTCGTATTCCCCGCCACCGCGCACATAGGTGGCGGGCGTTCGTTGCTTTAAACGCACCACCGCGTGTGTGGGGCAACGAAGACTACTGGTCCCAGAACCTGGAAAAGGAGCTTTAGCACCCATGCCACTGTGGTCAACGCCTGCAGAGCCTGTAGCCGAGCGCGCCGCCCAAGCACATACCGAGTTCACGGGCAGCGCTCCAACGCATACCGCCAGCGCGCCGGCAACGTGGCCCCTCATTGGTGAACACATTGACCACTTCGGCGGCATTGTTGCCATGTGCGTGGACAAGCTACGCACCGCTGCTGCAGTAAGCCCGCGCACCGATGGCGTGGTGGCCGTACATTTCCACCCATCTCAGGGCGAGACTGCTCATGAATCGATTAGCCTGCAAGCGCTCGCAGAGCTGGCAACAGCGCAACAACCCACCACGGATGCAGAGGGACAGCCAATCATTCCACCGGCACCGGAAGGAGGCCTGGCCGCTCGCGTGGGTGGCATCGTCCACACGATGATTAACCGCCAGTTGCTCTCTCGTGAGACAGCCGGCGCGGATATCACCATCGCCTCCGATATTCCGGAAGGTGCGGGTTTGGGTGCAGATGCCGCCGCGGATGTCGCGGTAGCGCTGGCCCTCATGGGGGCCGATGCGGACCTGGATGCGCCGCTAAGGGCCCGGGTAGCGGATGTATGCACCCAGGCCGTTACTACCTTTGGTTCACGGCCGCCTTTGCGTGCCCGCCACAGCGCAGCCCTGCGCAGCACGGGTGAGGGCGTATGCATCATGGATTACGCCGATGGTTCTGTCACCCACGCCCCGCACCTTGTAGGCCGCGAGATAGCTGCCTTCGCAGTGGCGGTGCCGGAAGATTTTTCCGCGCAGGAGGAAAAGGCTATCGCCGATATCCGCCAGCGGCAGCGCTTTATTGATGATGCCTGCCATTCCTTTGGCACCGATTCACTGCGCTTGCTTCCAGACGCCCAACAGCGCGTCCTCGACTGGCTCAAAGCCGTCCACAAGGTCTACGGCGAGGAGGGCCGCCCGAGTATCAGCGCCGCCACGGAGTGGATGGCCTTTTATGAGGAAGAAACTGAGCGCGTAGAAAAGTTCACTCGCTTCCTGCGCTCGCACCGCGGCGCGGAGCTCTTCCCTATCCTTTTGCAGTCGCAGTCTTCCTTGGCCAATATCTACGGCTTGGATTCGGCGGAAAAGCTCGCCGAGCTGGTCACGGTCCGCGGCGCCGTAGCGGGCCGTTCGGCACACGCGGGGACTTCAAATGCGGTCATTGCCTACGTTCCGGCGAAAAGCGCGCACAACTTTGCGGCCGACTTGGCGGAAGACGGCCTGCTCGTAGTCGAGTTGCAGCCAGGCGAGGCTGCGCGCGGCGAAAGCTAGTAGCCTCTCCGGCTAATCAGCAGGCCACGCAAAGAGCACCTCGCGCGAATTGGTATCCGCTGTCACCAGCGAGACGGTGGTTTCGCTGCCGGTTTCTGGCGCGCCTACAGATTGGCCGAAGACGGGTGGCTCCGGAACAAAAATCCGAGCTTTATCCCGCTTCGGATCGCCGCTGACAACGGTGGCCGGGAAATTGGTGCCCAGCCAAGGGCGCAGCACGGTGGCCTCGGTGAGGTTAAGGCAGGCCTTATCCACCTGGGAGGCAAGCTGCGAAGTAGAGCGCATTGCGCCAATGACGTCCGTGGCGCGCTCCCCCACCCAGCCGGGAACCTCGTAGTCGCCGCATAGGGCTAGGCAGATCTCAGTGGCGAACCTATCGGACAGGCGCCGCAGCGGCGCGGTGACGTGGGCATAGTAGCCACCAATACCGGCGTGTACCTGCGCCTCTTGCTCGCCTAGCCAGGCATAGTCGGCGCCCCGCAAAAGGCTTTGGGCCTCACGCATGACGGCCATGCCCCGCGGGGAATCGGCGTCGACGGTAAGGAGAAACTGGGGAATGGGGGCATCGCCAAGCGCAAAGCCTAGGGCTTGGGCCTCGGCGCGAAATTGGTGCTCATGCTCCGGCTCGGCCGCGGGCAGGGTGCGCAAGAAGCCCACGCCGGCTTCCTGCATGAGGCGCCCAGCGCACATGCCGGCGAGCAGGGAGATCTCCGAGTTAAAATCCATGACCTCATAGCGCGGCTCGATGATGAGCTCAAAGGTGCCGTCAGCATTTTCCACGACGCGCTGGGAGGGCAGGCGCAAGGAAATGGCCGCACGGCGCAGGGAGGATTCCTGGCGCAATCGTCCGACCTCCGGCAATAATGCAATGGACGGGTGCAGGCTGCCGGCCGCGAGGTCCGCATGCGCGCCTTCATAATCCAGGCGGGCCTGGGAGTAAATCAGCGCGCGCTCGACGTGGAAGGACTCCACCTCGCCGTTGCCATCCAAGTCAAAGGTCCACAGCACGGCCGGTTTATCGGTGCCAGGCAACAGCGAGGCTCGGTCCTCCGAAAGCTCGGGCGGGTGCAGGCGCGCGGGTTCATCGGGAAGATAGATGGTCTGGCCGCGGCGGAAGGATTCGCGCTCCAGCTCGCTGCCGGGCTCAATGAAAGCAGCAACGTCCGCGATGGCATAGTAGACACGGTATCCGCCCTCGCGTTCTTCGATGTAAACCGCCTGATCCAAGTCCATGGAGCCGGCGGGATCCAGGGTCACGAAGGGAATTTCGCGGGCGTCGCGGCGCGAGTCGGCGTATCGGTCCTGCGCGCGGACGGCCTGGTCGGTGACCTCGGCCGGAAAATCGGTGGCTACCGAAAATTCTGTGGCAATGGCGCGGAAATCAAGCGGGGCGGCATAGAGCTTCATGCCCACCACCATAAACGTAGTAGGGCGAATGAGTCGGCCTATAAGCCGGATTCTGTCTAACCGCGGCACTCCCTGGGAAGCACCGCGCGGTGAACATCCATCTAGACCAACCGTTGCCAGTTGGTTCCAGCAGCTACCTTCAGGCTCGAGCGAGCAGCCTTAAAACGCCTGATCGGGCCCCGCAACGTGGCGGGGCCGTGATGCCTTGCTCCCGGTGGGGTTTACCCAGCCACCGCCATCACTGACGGTGCTGGTGCGCTCTTAACGCACCGTTTCACCCTTACCTTGCTGCTCCAACTTGGGCCGAAGCTCAAGCGGAGGCACAAGGCGGTCTACTTTCTGTTGCACTTGCCCGCGGGTTTCCCCGGGTTGCCGTTAGCAACCACCGTGCTCTGTGGAGTCCGGACTTTCCTCGGCGCCCACGCGGCAGCACGTGGCTACCCGTTTGAAGCGACGCGATCACCCGGCCGGCTCATTCGCGTTCCTTATTCTAGCGCAGGCCTGCCAGGTGGCCCACATCGTTAAATCCGTGCACCATAGAGCCGCCATCCCAGAACTCCACCCGCGAAATAGCAGCCAGGTCGAGGAAGAGGTGTCCAAAGGTGGCTGGGCCGGCATCGAGCGCCTGGCGGATGAAGGACTTAATTGGGTTGACGTGGCTAACCACCAACACGGTCTTGCCTGCGAAGCGCTCTTGGAGCTCCTTGCGGGTGGTGCGCACGCGGCGATTGACCGCTTGCAGCGATTCGCCGCCCGGACAGGCGACGCTCGCATCGTGCAGCCATTCCTCGTGGAGTTCCGGATCGCGCTGGTGGGCCTCGGCTGCGGTCTTGCCTTCCCACGCACCGAAGTCCACTTCGATGAGGCCTTCGACGGTTTCTACCGCGATATCGCGGCCATTGGCTACGGCCGCAGCGGTTTCTTGGCAGCGCCGCAGGGGCGAGCAGACGATGGCATCAAAGTCGGTGCCGGCAAGCGCTTGGGCAGCAGCAAGCGCCTGCTTTTGTCCGAGCTCCGTAAGGCCCGGATTGGCGCGGCCGGAGTACTGCTTGGCGGCCGACATCTCCGTCTGCCCATGGCGCAGCAAGATAAAGCGAGTGGTAGGTCCACGATCCCCCAGCCAATCGGTGGGGTGCGGCGCGGTGGTGTCCTGCTCTGCGGCTGGGGCTGACTCGGAGTCTTCTTCGCCACCAACAATGCCTTCTGGGTGCCCGGCGGCCGCGGCATCCATGGCGTCATTAGACAGGGCGTCTGCCACCTTGTTTTTGGCGCGCGGTACCCAGTCCAGGCTGAAAGAAGAAAAGCCGTTGATGTATTCGCGGGCGCGCAGGGCCAGCTTCTGCATATCAGGGTGCTTGATCTTCCAGCGGCCGTTGATCTGTTCCACCACCAACTTGGAATCCATGTGGAATTCCACCTCGGTAGCGCCCAGCTCGGTGGCGGCTTCAAGCCCGCGCAACAAGCCGTTGTACTCAGCGACGTTATTGGTGGACTTGGTACCTACCACATAGACAATTTCGCGCAGGATGTGCTGCCCACTGCCGTCATAAATGACGGTGCCGGAACCGGCTACTCCGGGGTTGCCGCGGGAGCCGCCATCGGCGTAAATGATGACCTTCATTAGACCAGGCGCACCAGGTAGGAGCCGCAATCGCCGCACTGCGGCAGCTCATCGGCCGGGGCATTGCGCACAGCGTTTTGCTCGGCCGGCGGCAAGACGATGAAGCAACCGCCGCAGGCGCGGTTGGCCTTGAACTGGGCAGCGCCTACGCCATTTTCCTCGCGCTGGGTATCGTACTCGCTGAGCACTCCGGCGGGCAGTTGATCGCGCAGCTCGCCGATGCGCACGGCCGGATCTTCTTGATTGGCGGCCGCTTCCTTAGCCGCCTCGGCCGCACGGCGCAGCTTTTCCAGCTTGCGCTCGGAATCGGAAACGCGCGCGCCGTGGACATCCAGGTTGGAACGCAGCGCGTGCACCTCGTTATGCGCCTCCTGCAGCTCGCTCATGAGATCTGCGATGCGGGACTTGGCAGCGTAGAGGTCGTGCTCCAGATCCTTGCGGGTTTCTGGGTCCACTGCGGCGCCGAGCTGGCGCTTATCATCGCGCTCGCGCTGGCGCAGCTTGCGCTCATCGGCCTGGATGCGCAGGATTTCGGTCTCCATGTCATCGACGGCCATCTGCGCAGAACCGGAGGCATCCAGCAGGCGCTTGTGCTCCTCCTTGGCCTTGTCATACTCGGCTTGTTCCGGGATTTCCTTCTTTGCGCCATGGCCCTGCGAGCGTTCCAGGTTGGCCAGCTCCAGCAGTACCGGCTGTAGTTCTTGCGATAGTTTCACTTATGACTCCTTTGGGTGCGCAGAGATAGTCCACGGGTCGGTGCGCAGGCTAATAATTTCCGTATCCAGTTCTAAAGCATTCTCTACGATATCGCGCGCCTGGGCCGTCCACGGAAATTCGCTGGCCCAGTGGGCGGTATCGATGACGGCGGGGCCGCCGGCGCGCAGGTGCTCATCCACCGGGTGGTGGCGCAGATCCGAGGTAACGTACACGTCCACGCCTAGCTTCGCGGCCGCGGAGAGGAAAGAATCTCCCGAACCGGAAGACACGGCCACGGTGCGCACCTTCTGTTCCGGATCGCCGGCGGCGCGGATACCCCAGGCGGTCTCCGGCAGGGCATTGGCCACCTGCTGGGTGAACTCGCGCAGGGTCATCTCCTGCGGCAGCTCTCCCACACGCCCCAGGCCGAGCGCATTTTCCAGGTCGTGGTGGCCGGCGGTTTCCGTGATGTCATAGGCCGGCACCTCATAAGGGTGGGCGGTATGCAGGGCCTTCAGCAAAGAAGAGCGAAGTGCTGCTGGGGCGACGAACTCGACGCGGAGTTCCTCGCCGCGATGCAGCGCGCCGATCTCGCCTTCGGTGGGGTCAGCACCCTCCTCGGGCTGGAATTGGCCCGTGCCCGCGATATCGAAGGAGCAGTGGGAGTAAGAGCCGATGTGGCCCGCGCCGGCGTCGAAAAGCGCCTGCTTTACCTCCTCGGCCGCGGCAACCGGCACGTGCACGCCCCACTTATCCACGCCCTGGGGCTCCGGCACGATGGGCCGGCCGGGGTTGATGCCTACCAGCTCCGCGAGCTTATCGTTGACGCCCGGCCGTGCCTTATCCGCGTTGGTGTGGGCCGCAAAGAGCGCAACGCCATTGCTGACCAGCGTGTGCACTACCTTGCCCTTGGGCGTATCGGCCGCCACGGACTCCACCCCGCGCAAAAGCAACGGGTGGTGAACCACGAGCATGTCCGCGCCGAGCTCCACCGCGCGCTCGGCCACCGCTTTGGTGCAGTCCAAAGCGAAAGCCACCCGCTTTACCTCCGCGGCCAGATCCCCGCAGATAAGCCCCACGGCATCCCACTTTTCCGCCAGGTGCGGCGGGTAGGCCTCATCGAGTACGCGGCGGACATCGCCCACGCTCACAGCGGACATGGAGGTGCTCCTTTATGCTCGTTTCATGGAATAGTTACTACTGCTATATCCTATCTTCCGCACCACAGTACTATTCGCGCGAAGGGGTTTTCCGCATGACCGAGACCGATACCCGCTCCGGCCTTTACCTCGTTTTTGTTTGCACCGGAAATATCTGCCGCTCCCCCATGGCAGAGATCATCGTGCGCGATGAAATGGAAAAGGACATGCTAGACCTCGTCGCCACCGTAGATTCCTGCGGCCTCGGCGGCTGGCATGTAGGCCAGGGCGCGGACGAACGCGCAGTTGCCGAACTGCGCCGCGGCGGTCACGATGGCGGTTCCCACCGCGCGGCCAAGCTGGGGGCAGAGCACATGGACGCTGATCTCTTCATTGCTATGGACAAGGGCCACCGCGCGGCCCTCATTGAGCACGGCATCGATCCCGACAAGATTCGCCTGATGCGCAGCTTCGACCCCAACTCCCCGGAGGACGCGGACGTGGCAGACCCGTATTACGGTTCCGCAGCGGATTTTGAAACCACACGCAAGAATATCGAGGCCGCCGTGCCTGGCCTGCTGGATTGGATTCGCGCTAACCGCGACTAGACTAGGCCCCATGCTAAAGACGTTCCTTAAGCCGGGTTGGGTTCTACTGCTACTTTTCGTCGTGGCTTTTTCCTACCTTGCTTTTACCGTCCTTGCCCCGTGGCAATTGGGCAAGGACGATGACATTGTGGAACGCAACGAGCTCATCACCCACGCCTATGAGGCTGACCCCCAGCCGGTGGAAGACCTCGTGGATGGCAACGGCGCCATCAAGGACGATGAGTGGTCCCGCGCTACCCTGCACGGCCATTACCTGCCGCAGGATGAGGTGCTGCTGCGCCTGCGCCCGGTCGATTCCGGTCCGTCCTACCAATCTCTGGTTCCCTTCCGCACCGATTCCGGCCTGACCATCCTGGTTAACCGCGGCTGGGTCAAGGCCGGCGAGGCCAACGCCGTGCCAGATATCCCTGATGCTCCCTCGGGCGAGACCACTCTCACCGGCATGATCCGCGCCGATGAGGCCGAGCACCAGTCCGCCCCCATTAAGCAGGAGGGCTACCAGCAGGTCTACTCCATCCATACGGAGCAGATTGCCTCGCTTATCGACGCCCCCCTGGCCCACGACTACATCCAACTCTCCGCCGACCAGCCCGGCGTGCTCAACCCCATGCCGATCCCGCAGCTCGACCGCGGCAACCACCTCTCCTACGGCTACCAGTGGATTGCCTTCGGCATCATGGCCCCGCTGGGCTTGGGCTACTTCGTATGGTCCGAAATCCGGGAGCGCCGCCGCCTGCGCGAGGAGGAAGAGGCCCTCGCCGCCCTCGATGCCGATGCCTCAACCCCATCCGAGCCCGCCGGCGCCCCCAGTGCGGATTCCGTGCCCGCAGAAGCCCCTTCTCCTAACCGCTCTCAGCATGACGGCCACATCGCCGCAGATGACGCGGCCGAAGGCACCACAGAAAACGCTGCAGCCGTTCCCGCCGCGTCCTCCTCGCACGCCGCCAGCCGCCGCAACCGCTCGCGCTACGGCGACTCCAAGCCGGATCACTACGCCAAGCTAAACAAGCGCCGCCGCGAGCGCTACTAGACTCTGCTCGCTCCCTGCCTGGCCCTAGGCTTAGGGCAGCCGCATCAGCGCGCCATATCCCCTCCCCGCGGCTTCCCTCTTCGAGACCAGCTTAGTGTTGGCTTCAACGATATCGTCCATCCAAGACTCGGTTTTCGTCGACGGTTTTGCCGGTTTATATGGACGAAAATGGTGATCCCAACCAATTCCTCGCCATTGTGGGTTAAGGGTCAGAAGGGGATGCGGACGAAATCTTGGAGGATTTTCCGCATCCCCTCTTGTCGCATATCCCCTTTTTGATGTCGTGGGTTTGTCGTGGAATTGAGTAAGACCCCCTTTCCGAATTCTCGAAAAGAGGGTCTGACCTGGTGCGGCCTGAGGGGATCGAACCCCCGACCTATTGGGTGTAAACCAATTGCTCTTCCAGCTGAGCTAAAGCCGCATGCGCTCTTGCGCTGTTAGAAACAGTAGCGCAGGTTGCTAAAGCAACACAAATCGGCAGGTAAAGCCCTACTTCTTAGTGTAGCCGCGCTGCACCAAGCACGAGCCTTGCCACTCGCCTAGGCGCTCCGCCTTGGTCTGCACTAGGCCTGCCAGCTGAGCGGACTCAGAGATGAGCCCAGGCTCTACGGTTCCCGGCTTGCCGGCACCCGGGGTAAGCAGCCAGACTGCGCCGTTATCGGCCAGCGGGCGGCTCGCGTCCACCAGTCCATCCACAAGGTCGCCATCTTCTTCGCGCCACCAAAGAAGAACTACATCGCACAGCTCGTCATTTTCTTCTTCCAAGAAGTCATCACCGAGCACGGCCTCGATCGATTCAGAGATCGCGGTATCGCAATCCTCGTCCCAACCAAGCTCCAGGGCGATTTGCCCTTCCTTGATTCCGAGCTTGACTGCAGCGTCAGCCACTATGCATTTCCTTCCTGATTTAGCGAATGTCTGGTCCGCGTATTGCCCACATCCTGCGGGTAAATCGCGGCTTAATAGAAGTATTTTAACGCCCACCGGACCCTTTTACCCGCCTAAGGGCCACAATTCCCCCATTTTGCAGGCCCTCCCGCTGCCGCAACCGAATCCACAGAGTTAGCAAACTACCCTCTTTTACCCCACCGAACTTCGCAAAGATACTGGTTATAGCAATGTAACGTACCGCACGTACCCTTAAGTCGGACTTCACAACGACCGTGGATCTGTGAGCGCGTATCGTAGTAAGCAAACTGTGCAGACCCTTAAATAGGAGGTTTAAATGGCCGAGAAGGACGCCCACCAGGGCGACTCCAACTTCCCCCTCATCCGCGACGGCGTTGCATCGTATCTTCACGATAATGATCCAGAAGAGACTCGCGAGTGGATGGACTCCCTCGATGGTCTGCTGGACCACTCCGATCCGGAGCGCGCACGCTACCTGATGCTGCGCCTGCTCGAGCGCGCTACCGCGAAGCGCGTTGAGGTGCCGTCGTTGACGTCTACGGACTTCGTCAACACCATCCCCACCACCATGGAGCCGGAGTTCCCAGGTGATGAGGAGCTGGAAAAGCGCTACCGCCGCTGGATTCGCTGGAACGCAGCCGTCATGGTGCACCGCGCACAGCGCCCAGGCATTGGCGTGGGCGGACACATCTCCACCTACGCAGGCGCTGCCCCGCTGTATGAGGTCGGCCTGAACCACTTCTTCAAGGGCAAGGACGATCCTTCGGGCGGCGACCAGGTCTTTTTCCAGGGCCACGCTTCCCCAGGCATGTACGCGCGCGCATACATGGAAGGCCGCCTTACCGAAAAGGATCTGGACAGCTTCCGCCAAGAGGTCTCCCGCGGTGAGGGCGAGGGCCTGCCCTCCTACCCGCACCCGCGCCTGATGCCATGGTTCTGGGAATTCCCCACCGTATCCATGGGCTTGGGCCCGATTAACGCTATCTACCAGGCGCGCTTTAATAAGTACCTGGAGACCCGCGGCATCAAGGACACCTCCAATCAGCACGTATGGGCTTTCTTGGGCGATGGCGAAATGGACGAGCCAGAATCCCGCGGCCTGCTGCAGATCGCATCCCTCTACGAGCTGGATAACCTCACCTTCGTGGTCAACTGCAACCTGCAGCGCCTCGACGGCCCGGTTCGCGGCAATACCCAGATCATCCAGGAGCTGGAATCCTTCTTCCGCGGCGCCGGCTGGGAGGTCATCAAGGTTATTTGGGGCCGCGGCTGGGATAAGCTGCTGGAAAAGGACACCGAGGGTGCCCTGGTCAACGTCATGAACACCACCTCCGATGGTGACTACCAGACCTTCAAGGCCAACGATGGAGCCTATGTGCGCGAGCACTTCTTCGGCCGCGATGAGCGCACGGCCAAGCTGGTAGAGGACATGTCCGATGATGAGATTTGGGCGCTGCGCCGCGGCGGCCACGATTACCGCAAGGTCTACGCCGCCTACGCTCGCGCGCTGGAGAACAAGGGCACCGGCAAGCCAACCGTCATCCTGGCACACACCATTAAGGGCTACGGTCTGGGTCACAACTTCGAGGGCCGCAACGCTACCCACCAGATGAAGAAGCTGACCCTGGATGACCTGAAGCGCTTCCGCGATAAGCAGGAGATTCCATTCTCCGATGCGGAGTTGGAAAAGGATCCGTACCTGCCGCCGTACTACCACCCGGGCAAGGATTCCCCGGAGATCAAGTACATGCTGGAGCGTCGTAAAGAGCTCGGCGGCTTCCTGCCGGAGCGCCGTGAGGACTTCACCCCGCTCGAGGCGCCGGCGCTGGACAAGCTGCGCTCCGTGCGCAAGGGTTCCGGCAAGCAGGAAGTAGCTACCACCATGGCCTTGGTGCGCACCTTTAAAGAGATCATGCGCAACAAGGAGCTGGGCAAGCGCGTTGTGCCAATCATTCCGGACGAGGCCCGCACCTTTGGTATGGACTCCTGGTTCCCCACCATGAAGATCTGGAACCCACGCGGACAGAACTACGTGCCGGTTGACCACGACTTGATGCTTTCTTACCGCGAGGCCACCGACGGCCAGATCATGCACGAGGGCATTTCTGAGGCCGGTGCCGCCGCCTCCTTCACCGCGGCAGCTACGTCCTACGCCACCCAGGGCGAAGCCATGATTCCGCTGTACATCTTCTACTCGATGTTCGGCTTCCAGCGCACCGGCGATGCCTTCTGGGCAGCTGGTGACCAGATGGGCCGCGGCTTCATTATCGGCGCTACCGCCGGCCGCACCACCCTGACCGGTGAGGGCCTGCAGCACATGGACGGCCACTCCCCTGTCCTGGCCGCTACCAACCCGGCTGTAGTTTCCTATGACCCGGCCTTTGGCTACGAGGTTGCCCACTTGGTCACCCGCGGTATTGAGCGCATGTACGGCGAGGACAACGAGGCCGTCATGTACTACCTCACCGTCTACAACGAGCCGGTGCACCAGCCGGCCGAGCCGGAGGACTTGGACGTGGAGGGCCTGCACAAGGGCATCTACCACTTCAACACCGCTGAGGGCGGCTCTATTGCTGCCAATATCTTGGCTTCCGGTGTGGGCGTGCACGAGGCGCTGCGCGCGCAGCAGCTGCTTGCCGACGACTTCGATGTCAAGGCCTCCATCTTCTCCGTCACCTCCTGGAACGAGCTGGCCCGCGACGGTGCCCGCCGCAATAAGGAGGCCCTGCGCAAGGGCGAGGAGCCGACCGAGGCATTTGCTACCTCCCAGCTCAAGGGCTACGAGGGTCCGTTCGTTGGTGTCTCTGACTTCACCACCGAGCTGCAGGAGCAGATCCGCCCATACGTCCCAGGTACCTACATCACCTTGGGTGCGGATGGCTTCGGCTTCTCTGATACTCGCGAAGGCGCACGCCGCTACTTCAACATCGATGCCGAGTCGATCGTCGTCGCCGTACTCGACGGCCTGGCTCGCGAGGGCAAGATTGAGCGCTCCGTTGTGGAGAAGGCAGCCAAGGATCTCAAGCTGGATGATCCGACCGCTACCACCCACATCGAGGACTAACCCCGTATTGGTGCGGGCTAGACCCGCACCACTGCGTTGCAAGTAAGGCGCCGCCGGCTTCCCGCCGCGGCGCCTTTTGCGTGCCCGAAGAAAGGCTCTGGGGCTGGCCAGCTTAAATCGCGTCGAGGACGCGGCCGAGGGCCGTGGAGATAGCCTCAGGATCTTCGAGAATCACCATGTGCCCTGAGCCTTCTACCGTCTGCAGGCTCGCGGCGGGCCAATTCTCACACAGGACTTCGGATTGCGACCGCGGGGTGACAATATCGGCAGTGCCCACCACTACCTCGCCGTGGAGCTTCGCTAGCCTTTCGGCGGCGCCGTACTCAGCGTGTTGCAGAAGATCGTCGAAGAAACCGGAGTAGGAGGCCAAGGGGGTATCGAGAAGCATGGCTACGTGAAATTGCAGCTTCTCCATCTGGGGAAAGCCGGCTAAGGTCGCGGCAAAAAGCGGGGCGATAAAGCGAGCAACTTCAAAGCGGGCGTTATCGACGCGACCTGGCAAGCGCAGGCACAGGCGGTAGAGCGCGTGCAGGGACTTGGACTGCAAAATCTGGGCCACGCCCTTGGCCGCAAAGCGGCGCATAGAGGTAGAAATTAGCAACGCGCCCTTGATACGCCCATAAATCTCGGTCGGCGCACGGCGGATAAGATTCAAGGCAACCATGCCTCCCAGGGAATGGCCCACGATGACCAAGTTGCCGCGGGGAGCGCGCTCGCGGATGACGGCTAGGACGTCGTCGGCAGCCGCGTCAACGGTGCACTCTTCCGGGTCGACCGTGGAGGACTGCCCATGCCCGCGCAGGTCCACCAAGAGTGCGCGCACATTGCGGCCACGCAGGTAATTGGCCTGGTCATAATAGGCTTCTGAGGACAGGCAATAGCCGTGGATGAAGACCACCGTCACCGGGGCGTCCTCCTGGCCAACTTCATACCAGGCAATGTCTAGGCCATCGTGATCCACGGTGCCGGACGCGCTGATGTGGGTAAGCCCCGGCTCGGTAGAGGGATCATGCAATCCGCCATAGAGCTTTTCTAGCTCGGCGCGGTGCGAGGGGCGCAGGCGCTTGAGCCAACTACGCGCCACAACGGAAGAACGTTTTCTCAATGCCATAACGCGATCAATACTAGACTGGTGGGCATGGCAAACGACCTCAGTGCCCAATTGCAGGCAAAATTCAATGCGAGTGCGCCGGACAAAGAGCCGGAGCGAGACACTCTCGGCCAGCTCATCGCACTCATCCACAAGGTCACCGGGACCGAGGAAGACTTGGGCCGCGAGACCCGCTTGAAGGATATCGGGGTAGAGTCGCTTGATCTGGTGGAGCTCACCGTGCGCGCGGAAGAGGCCTTCCAGGTGCGCTTTTCTGAGGAAACGATGCTCAACTGCGAAACCATCGGCGATATCGCCGAATATGTGGAGGATAACCAATGATTTCTTATCTATCCGATATGGACGGCGTGCTCATCAAAGAAGGTGAGATGATCCCTGGCGCCGATAAATTTATCCAGGCACTTAAAGACAATGACATCGAGTACATGGTGCTGACCAATAACTCCATGTCTACCCCGCGGGACCTATCTGCACGCCTGCGCAATACTGGTCTAGACATTCCCGCTGAGCGCATCTGGACCTCCGCTACCGCTACCGCGAACTTTCTTTCCAGCCAGGTAAGCTCCAGCAAGGCCTACGTAGTAGGCGAATCCGGCCTGACCACCGCCATGCACGAGGCAGGCTGGATCCTCACCAACGATGACCCAGATTTCGTGGTGCTTGGTGAAACCCGCACTTATTCCTTTGAAGCCATCACCAACGCCATCAATCTCATCCGCAATGGCGCACGTTTTATCGCCACCAACCCGGATGTTACCGGCCCGGCTCCTGAGGGTGTACTGCCGGCCACCGGCGCCGTAGCCGCGCTGATTACCGCCGCCACCAACCGCGAGCCTTATTATGTAGGCAAGCCCAACCCGGTCATGATGCGCTCGGCGCTCAATCATATTGGTGCTCACTCGGAGCACACGGTCATGATTGGTGACCGCATGGATACCGACGTGAAGGCGGGCCTTGAGGCCGGTATGCGCACGGTATTGGTGCGCTCCGGTATCTCCGATGACCGAGAAATTTCCCGCTACCCGTACCGCCCTTCTGCCGTGCTGAAATCCGTGGCCGAACTGCCCGATAAGATCCTAGATCCGTTCGCAGAGGATAACTAAGCCGCGCTGCATGCTCACCGCAGCTCAAAGGGGCTGACCCAGCTTAGGCTGGCCAGCCCCTTTGTGCGCTTATTGTGGCCGGCGCACGGCAGCAGTAAAACCGTGGCGCTGCGCGAGATAGCGCACGACGCAGTCAAGCGCATCCAGCTCCTCGCGGGTGCCGGTAAGCACCTGGTGGCAGCCGATACCGCTGCCTGCGTTGGCACAGGCGCTACCGCCTTGGGCAAGCGCCGCTACGGAAAGCCCATCCCGGAACCAGCGGGTGCACCACTGAGCGGTCAGTGGGTCATCGCCCGGAATGATAAATTCCGACTCGGTACGGATGCACCGATCCATGGCGTGTTCAATCTCCGAGCGCAGCGTGCGCGGCATCCCGGAAATCTTGAGCACACCGGTGACCACGGTGGCGCCACCGTTGACGGAGGGCCACGTGGAGGTGGAGGCCGGCTGTTCAACCGGCGCGGGGTTAACGCACGTATTCATAGCCGATTCTCCCTCGACATAGATCACCACCGCACGAGGCCTGCCGGCCCGGCGCGATGCAAGACGAGCTTCGTCTTCCCCAACGAACTGTCTGATGCGTCTGCTCACAATTTTCCTTCGTCACACCCCTCCCTACAACCCTCAACTTTCACTTCAACCCCCATTCGCTAAACCTCAACCCTAGGTACAGACTGGGGCTAAAGTTGCAGGTGAAACCAGCGTTACAAATGTGAAATTCGGAGTTCGTTGAGAAAATTCAGACCCTCCTTGACGGCAGGCAACAGAAGCCCTGCTCACGCACCGGAAAGCGCAACTAGGCCCTCACGCAACCGCCGCCGGTCCGCTCGCACCGGTTTCCCGCGCAGGATGGCCCCATTTCGCACAAAATTCCCCGACTTCTCCCCGCCCCACGGGGGAGCCTTCCACCGCACCACTTCCCCCAGTGGAAGGCGCTCGCTCCGCCAAAGCGGGCAGATTACAAGGAGTTCCAGATGGCGGTATTTGTATCGTGCCAGAGGGGCTTGCACCATTCGCCAAAGTCGCGGCTTGTGAGCGCGACCATGGCATAGTCGCCGGCGACCCAGAGGTAGGTGCCGGACATGCCGAAGTGACCGACGGCGTCGGCAGGCAAGGAGCCCATCCAGTGTTCCTTATCGCCGCGGATTTCAAAGCCTAGGCCCCAGGTGCAGTCTTTGAAGCTGCCGTAGCCCGGAACAATGCCGCGCAATCCATTGAAGTGAACGCGGCGCATGTCGGCCACGGTGGAGGGGTGCAGGAGTTGTGGGTCCTGAACTTCTGCGGCAAAGGCCGCGAGGTCCTCCACTGTGGAAACCAAACCGTGCCCGGCCGAGCCTTCGAGCCGGGTGGACTTCATGCCCAGCGGGGTCAATATGCCTTCGCGCAGGTACTCGGCAAAGTCCATGCCCGTAGCTTCGGCCACGGTATCCGCGGCCCACTCATAACCGGCCGAGGAATAGATGCGGCGCTCGCCCACTGGCTTCTGCGGCTCCCGGGAGTCAAAGGAAATGCCAGAGGCGTGGGCAAGCAGGTGCTCGAGAGTGGAGCCCTCCGGACCAGCCGGCTGCTTCAATTCCACCGCGCCTTCTTCCGCGGCCAGCATCACACCGTAGGCCGCAACCAGCTTGGTCACTGATGCCACCGGAAACTCGCGAGCAGTATCCCCCACCGTTTCTGTCACCTCACCTTGGTGTAGTAAGGCTCCGGCCACCGTATCCGCGGGCCACTGGCTAATTTGGCTAAATTCACTCATACCCTCTAGCCTACTGAGCCGCATTCGGAAGGACTGGACCGCTTTGGGCGCGCCTTCTCGAGCCGGTCACTCCTTTGGCCTACTGGGCCTGCGTACGCCTTGGGTTCACGAATCCCACATACCTTAGGTCTACTGGGTCCCGCACACCTTAGGTCCAAGGTGATCGGGCCGATCTGAGCGAATGGATCCCTCAATTCAGCCCTAAAGGCCTCAAATCAGCCCGATCAGACTGGACCTAAGCCACAGAAGCCGGCGAAAGCCCCTCGAAACCGCCCAGCCGCGAGACGCGTCAGGCCCACAGGCGGCCGCCCAAGTAAACCACCGGTTAAAACAACAAGAACATTTTATGGAATCGGGCAGGAAACGGTTGCACACCCATTAGACATGAGAAAACTTTCAACCATGTCTAATGATTCTAAGAACACGGGCAGCGCAGTCAATCGCCGCCGCTTCCTGCAGACCACCGGCACCGCCGGTGCCGCTATCGCTTTGTCCACTGCCGCCGCGAATACCGCCAATGCCCAAAGCAGCCTCTCCCCGCGCGTGGAGCAGCACATGGTGGAGCCCAAGCTGGGCGAGCGACCCTTCCTCCACGGAGTTGCCTCGGGTGACCCGATCCCGGATTCGGTCATCCTGTGGACCCGCGTGACCCCGGAGGACGATGCCATGCCGGGCTCCGGGCTGGGCGAGGCCACCCGGGTGGAGTGGGAAATTGCCAAGGATGAGGGCTTTGGGGACGTCGTCAAGCGGGGCGAAGTGACCACCGACGCCAGTAAGGACCACACCGTGCATGTGGACCCGCACGGCTTGGAGCCGGAGACCGTGTACTTTTACCGCTTTAAGGCGCAGGATAAGTACTCGCCCATTGGTCGCACCAAGACCGCCCCGGCGCTGAGCGCCTCCCCGGAGGAGCTGACATTTGGCGTGGCTAGCTGCGCCAATTGGGAGTCCGGCTTCTTCAACGCCTATGGCGATATTGCCCAGCGCGGCCGCGCGGACCAGCTGGATTACATGATTTTCTTGGGCGACTATATCTACGAGTATCCGCAGCGCGAATACGCCGGCTATGGCCCGGTGCGCCTGCACCACCCTGCGCACGAGATTATCTCGCTGGAGGATTACCGCATCCGCTTCGGCCGCTACCGCACCGATGAGAACCTGCAGGCCGCACACGGTGCGCTGCCGTGGGTTGTGGTGTGGGATGACCATGAGGTGGCCAACGATAACTGGCGCGAGGGCGCCGAGAACCACACCGAAGGCAAGGAGGGCGCCTTCCTAGACCGCCGCAAGGCCGCCATGCAGGCCTACTTCGAATGGATGCCGGTGCGCGCGACCAACCCGTCGGAGCAGGGCCACCTCTACCGCAGCCTGACCTTCGGCGACCTGGTGGAGCTGACCATGATGGACCTGCGTACCTACCGCGATGAGCAGGTGCGCTTTGGCCCGCGCAAGATGGCCGCCGAAGGCCGCACGATGCTCGGCTCCGAGCAGTACAACTGGCTGCTCAATAAGATTGAGACCTCTTCTGCCAAGTGGAATATGCTGGGCAATTCCGTCATGTTCTCCCCCATGAACCTGGCTACCCTGCAACAAGATGACAAGACAAAGCCGGTTTCTTCCTCGCTGTCTTCTAATATCACCGGCATTCCGGTCAACGGCGACCAGTGGGATGGCTACTCGGCGGAGCGCCGCTTGCTTATCGACGCCCTCTCTAAGCACGACTCCCACACCCTCTTTGTCACCGGCGATATCCACTCCGAGTGGGCGCACAATATCAGCAAGGATGGCCGCGTTTTCGGCGCTGAGATGGTCTGCTCCTCCGTGTCTGCGCCGAACGTGAACGAGCAGCTGAAGCTGCCGGAAGGCAATGAGCTTTCCAAGCTGGCCGAGCGCTACCTGCTAGGTGCCAACCCGCACACCCGCCACGTGGATCTGGACCACCACGGCTACAGCTATGTCACCGTGCGCCCGGATTCGGCGGAAATGCACTGGTTGCGCGTGGATAACCTGCTCACCGCCAAGTCCTCGGTGCGCGAGGCCGTGACCATGACCTGGCGCCCGGGTGAGGGCTACACCACGTAGTTGTAAGTTCTGTCACATGACAGGTACTCGGTGTTAACGAACGAGTAGTACACCTTCGATAGTCATAGTGAAATACCCTCTCTCTGGGGAATTTCACTACCTATCACTCGCCCGCCTTTCGGGCCCCCTTTGGTGCCGCGGATTCTTCCCTAGTCCGCGGCATACTCATAGTCGATGTAGCCGCGCTCGCCGCCCAGGTAGAACGTATCCTGGTCCGGCTCGTTGAGCTCGAGGCCCTCGCGCCAGCGGCGCACTAGGTCCGGGTTGGCGATGAGCTGACGGCCCACCACTGCGGCGTCCACGTAATCCAGCTCGATTTCGCGCTGGGCATCTTCTTTAGAAGTCACCGTGGGGAAGCCATCATTCATCAGCACCTTGGTCACGCCATTTGCGCGGGCCTTTTGCGCCAGTGTCGCGATAAGCTCGCTTTCCGGCTCGCTGTGTAGCAGGGACACATAAGCCAGGTTCAGCGGTGCCAGGGCATCGAGCAGACCACCGTAGGTGGCCAGCATATCGTCCTGGTCATCTTCGATAACACCCTGCACATTGTGCGCCGGGGAGAATCGCACGCCCACGCGGTCGGCGCCGATTTCCTCCGCCACGGCGCGGATGACCATCGCTGGCAGGCGCCAGCGATTTTCCGGGCTGCCGCCGAATTCATCCTCGCGCTTATTGGACGAGGCCGCCATAAACTCATGCAGCAGGTAGCCATTCGCGTTGTGGATTTCCACGCCGTCGACGCCGGCGTCAATAGCCCGGCGTGCGCCCTGGCGGAATTCGTCCACGATGCGCGGCAGCTCTTCCTTCTTCAGCTCGCGCGGAACCGGCGCATCCATTTTGCCGGAAAACCGCGCACGGTTCCGCCCCAATCGAAGGCGCTCGGCGCCTCCGGGTTCGCACCGTCAATCAGGTCCGGGTGGCTAGTGCGGCCACCGTGCATGATCTGCATGAACAGGGTGCCGCCTTCCTCGTGCACGCGGTCCGCGACGGCGCGCCAGCCTTCTGCCTGCTCCTCGGTGGCAATGCCTGCCTGCCCTGGGAACGCACGGTTGGTCCATGCCGGGAAGGTTCCCTCCGTGACCACCAACCCGGCCGTGGCACGCTGCGAGTAGTACTTCTGGTGCAGCTCGGTAGGGACACCGCTTTCGCCTGCACGCTGGCGGGTCAGCGCCGCCATGGTCACGCGATTGTCTAACGTGTATCGGCCGAGTTCCAGTGGTTCGAAAAGTGAAGTCATGCTCAGTGCAACACGCGGCCGAAGCGCACTATTTCATCTTTGCCACACAAAATCATTCCTGCACGTCAATGGCGATGACATGAGCGTTTATGCCGGCTTTGCCAACCACAATAGGAAGCAGTGGTCGAGATAGAGGGCACGGCCTACTAACGCGGCTCAACCAGAATCTCTGTGCCCGTACTACCGGCGGTTCCCGAAACTTGGGCGCCGTCGCCAGCATCGCCTCCCGCAGCGGGCGCAGTGCCGGCGCCGGTCCCGTTCCCGGAATCTGTCCCCGCGTTGTCTGCACCGGTGGCTGCGCTCTGGGCCGGGGAGCCATTACCAGTAGCGCCCGGTCCATGCCTGTCACCGGCAGGCGTATCAGTCGTGCCAGCGTCATTAGTGCCCTGTGGGTTGGTGGCCTCAGAAGGAGCCGCGCCCTCCTCACTCGGCTCGCTCTGTGTGCCGGATTCGGTGGTTTCAGGGATGGGTTCGGTTGAGGGGGCTTCGGCAGGCTGCGAGGAGGAGGTTTCCTTGCCGCTATTGCGCCAATGCTCGGGCGAGAGCCAGCCAGCGTCGGCATCGTCCGGGTTGCTCGAGGCCAGGGTCAAAGCACCGACAACAAGAAGCGCGAGGATAAGGCCCGTGGTAGATGCGCGGACTCGGCCACCAAAGGTGGCGATCTTTTGAAACTTGCTATTGGTCTCCACGCCACGCCAGATGCCCTGGGAGGGCTCTGATTCTTGGTCATCCGCATCAGGCAGTGCGGGTTTTCCAGGGCCATCGCTATCCGGGCCATCCACCTCAGCGCCCTCGGTGTCGGCACTGCGCTCCACCCTCGTCTCTGGGTGGGAGCCCTCCCCTGCGGTGGAAGCATCCTTGACGGATTCCTGAGCCGCGGTAATTCCCTGCGATGACGTCAGCGGGCGCTGCAGTTCATCGAGATCGGCCACGTTGTAGTGGTCCCAGAATTCCGACAACAACGCGGAGCGGATGGCACGCTCCACCGCCCACTGGCGGGCCGGGTTAACGGTGACCAGCACGCGGTAGGTCACGTGCCAGGATTGGCCGGCAGCCTGCGGGGCAACCAACTGGGTGGCTGGCAGCACCTCCAGCTCGCCGTTGACATCCACGGCGATGGACGGCTCTCGAATCGCCTGCTCGGAAATGGTGCGCACGCGGCGGGTAATTTCTGGCAGGGTCTCGCACTCTTGCACCGGCACGTCAAAGTTGACCACGGCGCGCGACCATTCCTGGGAATAGTTGGTCACCGCGCCGGCCGAGCTATTGGGCACGGTGACGAGCTCGCCAGTGGGAGTGCGCACCTTGGTGGTGCGCAAGGTCAGCATCACCACGGTGCCTTCCACATCGGTCACGCCATCAAAGCTGACGTAGTCGCCCACACCAAATTGTTTTTCCGAAAGGATGAAAAAGCCAGAGAGAAAATCCGCGATGATGGACTGGGCACCAAAGCCGACGGCGGCCGAAACTATCGTCGCCGGCACCGCCGCGCCTACCGCGGGTACACCGATATTGGTCAGCGCGGCCCAAATGATAAGGAAGTACGCGATGGCCTGCACGATGTAGACCAGCGCACCGGTCAGCGCTAGACGGGCCTTGGTGGCTTCTTCCTCTTCATCGAGGCGGCGCTCCATAATGCGGATCGCCAGCCTACCGATGCGCGGTATCAAAATACCGATCAGCAGCAGCGCGATAAGCGGTAAGCCGTGGTCGACGAAGAGGCTCCACAGCTCGTAGAAGTAATACTTCAGATTCATGTCTCTAAAATAGGGCGCGCGCCTGAAAACTGGGTGCCAGTTTGCTGCCAGCAACCGAGCAAACACTCTCCCTAGCACAGTCACTACTCTCCTATGCCCTGCACATACTCCAGCACCGTCTGCCTTGTTTGTCTACTGTGCGGGGCATGAAGAAATCATTCCTTATTCCCTTCTTCGCCCTAGCTCTTTTTGCCACCGGTTGCGGCGGCAGCAACGAAACCGCCACCACCATTTCCACGGTCAAAGAAACCGTTACGGAAACGGCCTCCGAGACGAGCTCTACAGAATCCAGCACCGAGGAAACACCCCCAGAAGCGACCACGGAAGTAGCAACCACCGAGGCCGCGCAGCAGGCCGAACCGCAAACCGAAAATCAGGAAGCCGTGCAACAGGCTACCGAAAACCAGCAGCAGGAAAACACCGCGCAGTACCAATGCGCGGACGGCACCTGGGTGGAGTTTGCCGCGTTATGCAAGGAATCAAACGCTCAACCGCCAGTACAAGCGCCCAATGGGCTGAGTGCAGAGTGTCCGGCCTACCTGTGCGGCTATGGCAACGATGCCAATGTCAACCGGAATAAGAGCTCCGGAGAAATCCAGACCCAATATGGCTGCGAGCAAGGCTATATCACGGACCCGCAGCTTTGCGGTGCGGTTGGGCGCTAAGCCTATCTCCTAGTCGCGGGAGTCATAGCGCTTCATGAGGCGATCAATGAGTTCATCAGTAAGCTTGTCATCTTCCAAAATGGCATCAAGGAGGCGTTGGGATTCCTCGTGGGAGGCCTGTTCCTCCTCGTTGTAGGAATCACCGGTGAGGTCCACGCCGAAGTCCGTGTCATCGCCTTCTGCTACCACTGCGCTGAGCTGATCCACATCAGACTCGAAGGACTCCATAAACTCGCTAGCCTCCGCAGCAGCCTCCTTGCGGCGCTTTCCGGAGCGCACTTCCTTTTCAATGCGGCGCTGCAGCGCGGCCTCCATTTGGCGGTGGCGCCAAGAACGTAGGCGGTGCGGCTCTAGGCGGCGTCCTACCGCACGGCTTTTATTCTCAGCCTTTTTCGCTAGGACCTTAACCTGTGCGGCGGTGTCATTAATAGGCGCCCAGTCTTGGTAGGCCGGCACGCGCCACCCAGCCCAGATGCCCAGCAGCGCCAAGAAGATAGAAACTAACGGCCCGATGATCATGCCCACCGCCATCATGTCGAAGTGGTGGCCCACCAAGACGATGACAGCACAAGCAACAGCCGGGATAACCGTCGGCTGGTTATCACCAAATACGCTCGGCTCGCGCCCCATCACGATGTCACGAATCATCGATCCGCCCGTGGCAGTAAACACGCCCATCATGATGCATGGAATAAGCGGCAGGCCGTAGGTAATGGCCTTCACCGCGCCGGTGGCGGCCCACAGGCCGGAAACGACGGCGTCGCCATGCGCCTGCAGATAATCCCAGGTCTTTCCTTTGAAGTAAACAAAGCGAGCAATCAGCGCACCGGTAAAAGCCAAGTAGAGGTATTCCGGCTGGCTCATTGCCGCAACGGTGCCGCGGTTAATGAGCACATCGCGCACCATACCGCCGCCCAGGGAAGAAAACATCGCAATGAAGAAGAAGCCGATGATATCGTAGCCGCGCTTGCGCGCCATAGTGCCACCGATAATTCCCATCAGCAGCACACCACTGATATCGGACCAGCGGTAGAGAGATTCAATGAGCGGATCTACTTCAACCATATGGTTATTAGACTTCACCGCCCGCGCTTGCGCAATCAGCACACCCAAATGCGCAGATAAACACAAAAGGCGCCGGCCTTGCTTGCCGACGCCTCCTTGCTCCCCCTACACCGTGGGGCCAGCGGGGCTCGAACCCGCGACCAACGGATTATGAGTCCGTAGCTCTAACCGACTGAGCTATAGCCCCACGCAGATTTCCCGCCCACTTGGGCGATTATCCGCCCTCAAAAGATTAGTCAAAGAGTGGCCAAAGACCAATTTGCCCCCTTCGCTATTGAGTATTTGTACGCTTCCTACCCCCTGAGGGTAGAAGTTAATTATGCGCAAACTACTCTCTTCTCTCATTCTCGTCTCTGCACTCACGCTTACTTCCTGCTCAGATAGTAGCAGCGACAATCCAAAGGAAGTCGGCTCCAACAATTCCGCGTCCGATGCACAGGCCGATGCGGAGTCCGTAATTGGAACGTGGAAGCAAGAGGACAGCGCTTCTGAAGATGGCTGGATGGAGGCCAGCATCACCGATGACGTCATCACCATCGAATGGGTAATGGACAACGGCGAAAATCGCATGATCTACTGGATTGGCACCTTTGACGCTCAAGCCGCCGCATCCGGTGAGACCGTTACCTCAAACCGCGATACCGTTGCCACTGCCTCTGAGTGGATGGCCGCTTCGTCAGACAAGAAAGATTTCTCTATCGATGATGACTCCTTAACTTTCAAGGTCGCGATTGAAGATAAGGAATTCACCACACACATGAAAAAGGTGAAGGATGATCCGACAACCGTTAAAGAGCTAAAGAGCACAGATTTTAGCCAAACCTTTAAAGATGGGGTCCTGGATATTCCAGCCGCCAAGTTCGAAATCACCGATCATCATGTTGTCAAGCCCGGTGAGCCTGGCAACGAAATGGGTGAAAAGCCACTTCTCGTCTTTAACTACGACGTAACGAATAAGACGGATGAAACCCTAACTACCACCGACTTTGTCGTGTACTTCACCGCCATCCAAGACAATGATCCGAATAAGGTAAACGAGCTCGACCTCGGTTCCTATATTGATCCTGAAACTTCCGATACTCAGCTGGAGCAGATTAAAAAGGGAGGCACTGTCGCCGGAACAATAGCCTACGAGCTCGATGATCTAACTACACCTGTGGACCTTGTTGCATCTAAGTCCTTCAGCCAAGATGAAATCGGCCGCGAGACTTTCGAGCTCGATTAACTGCCCGCGTACAACGCACGTACATCTCCCGTTCTAGCTACTACAGAAACCTAAGCCCGCCAAGATACAAAGTCTGAAGTGAAATCGGGCCTACTTCTTACTGAGGTAGGCAGTACTTGACAGGCGAATCCAGCTCCCTCCCGTATCCAACGGAAGGGGCCTATTGTAGTGCTCAAAACAGCACTTTAGCTGTGTTTCTCGCCGCACCAGCGGGGATTTCTCATTTCCGCCCATTAGCACGAGTCCATTTCTAGTTCCGGCCTTGCCGAGAACACACGGCTTCCCCCTTGCATTGCGACCACGCTAAAGGCCTATAGAACCAATTCGGCCGTCTCTACAGCAGCTCCAACCGCCCCAGTGCAAACGTTACCCCTGCTTTTACCTCCCATTTTCCGCGGCATAGAATCATCAGTGACATTGACCCCAATGTCACTACTTCTGTGATGGGAGATGCATATGGCCACACTAGATTCCCTCTTAGCGCCCGGTGCAGTGGAGCTGCACGGCACCGCCAAGGACTGGCGAGAAGCTATCCGGCTGGCGGGATCACTACTGAAAGAAGCCGACACAATCACCGCGGACTACACCGAGGCTATGGTGCGCTCCGTGGAAGAAACGGGCCCATATATCGTGGTGGCCCCAGGTTTCGCTTTTGCACACGCACGGCCTTCGGAGGCGGTGAAGGAAACCTCCCTGTCCTGGGTACGCCTAGATGAGCCGGTGAAATTCGGCCACGATTCCAACGATCCCGTCGACCTGGTCGTAGCGTTTGCCGCGCGCAATGACTCCGAGCATCTGCAGGCAATGAAACAACTGGCAAAGCTGCTTGCTACCAAGCGTGACGAGCTCAATCGGGCGGAATCCGAAGGGGAACTCCGCGCGGTGCTCACTGCAACCACGCAAAACAAGAAGCAGCCAGCAGCCAAGCCACAAGCAGCATCCGAGCCCCAAGAGGCAAAGCATACGGCCGCAGATTCTGTCGCTTCCAAGGGAAAGATCCTCACCGTATGCGGCAATGGCCTGGGCACGTCGCTATTCCTTAAGAACACGCTCGAGCAGGTCCTTGATGAATGGGGCTGGGGACCGTACCTGAATGTAGAAGCCACAGACACCATCTCCGCCAAGGGCCGTGCAGGCGAGGCAGATTTCCTGCTCACCTCCGGCGAAATTGCGGCAACGCTGGGTGATGTCGGGGTCCCTGTGTACGTCATCCAAGACTTCACCTCTATGTCTGAAATCGATGGGGCTCTGCGCGAGCTCTATGACATTTAAGGAGCATCCTCATGGATTTTCTTCTTGCTATAGCAAATTTCCTGGTTAATGAGATTCTCTCCGTACCGGCATTCCTCATCGGTATCATCACCGCGGTCGGCTTGGCCGCGATGGGACGCGGCACCGGCAAAACCATCGGCGGCGCCATCAAGGCCACGCTCGGCTTCTTGCTCATCGGTGCCGGCGCCGGCCTTGTCACCGATTCGCTCGAGCCGCTCGGCGCCATGATTACGGGCGCTACTGGCGCGCAAGGCGTGGTGCCAACCAATGAGGCAATCGTAGGCATTGCACAAGACCAGTTCGGCAGCCAGGTCGCCTGGATCATGATCCTTGGCTTTGTGGTCTCGCTGCTCCTCGCCCGCTTCACGCCCATGAGCTACGTATTCCTCACCGGCCACCATGTTCTCTTCATGGCGACGCTGCTCACTATGGTGCTCGCGCCGGCCGGGTATTCCTCATGGATTGTGATTGCCTTCGGCGCTGCCCTACTCGGCATCCTTATGGTCTCGCTCCCGGCTATCGCCCACCCATTTACCCGCCGCATTACTGGAGATGATTCCGTCGCCATCGGGCACTTCGGCACTGCGGGGTATTTGGCTGCGGGCGGCGTCGGCAAGCTAGTGGGCGGCAAGGGTAAGAAAATGTCGCCGTCCACTGAGGACCTCAGGCTGCCAGAAGGCCTGCGCTTCCTGCGCGATTCCATGGTGGCAACCGCGCTGTCCATGGCGCTGATGTACGTGGTCCTTGCCGTGCTCTTCATCGCTCGCGCCGGTTCGGAGGAAGCCTTTACTGCTTTCCCGGATGGTGCTAGCAACGTGGGCAATTTCTTGATGCAGTCGGTTACCCAAGGCCTCCAATTCGGCGTGGCCGTGGCCGTCATCCTTTTTGGCGTCCGCACCATTTTGGGCGAGCTCGTACCCGCATTCCAGGGCATCGCAGCCAAGGTGGTGCCCGGCGCGATCCCCGCACTGGATGCGCCTATTGTCTTCCCTTATGCCCAGAACGCAGTTCTCATTGGGTTCATTTCCTCCTTCCTCGGCGGACTCGTCGGCCTTGCCGTCCTTTCCGCCTGGCTCAATCCGGCCTTTGGCATTGCGCTGATTCTGCCTGGTTTGGTGCCGCACTTCTTTACCGGCGGCGCAGCAGGCGTTTACGGCAATGCCACCGGTGGGCGGCGCGGTGCCGCATTAGGCGCCTTTGTTAATGGCCTCATTATTACCTTCCTGCCGGCATTCCTTCTCGGTGTCCTTGGTTCCTTCGGCTCCGCGAATACCACTTTTGGTGACGCTGACTTTGGCTGGCTCGGTCTACTGCTGGGCTGGTCCATCCACGCCGATGGCGTGCTGGGCCTCGTCTTCATTGCCCTTATCGCGCTGGCTATTTTGGCCTTGGGGTGGGTGTGCCAACGCAAGCTTGTCGACACCCACTGGGACCCCACTCCCCACCGTCCTTCCCCCATCAGCAACGCCGATGCCGCCGCAACCAGCGGTGCACCCGGCGCGGCTACTTCTTCTGGAACAGCCAAGAAGTACCCGAAGGTGCTGCCGCCCGAAGGTGCGCCAGTTCCACCCGCCCGCATAGATCACTAGCCGCGCGCCACGCCCCGAAGGGCGCTACAGTATCCCTATGCAGCGCCCTTCCTTATTCCCCGTAGCGTCGATCCTTCTCGCCGCTGGCCTCACCGTGAGCGCCTGCGGCACCGGCTCCGATTCCGATAACAACTCCGCGCCGGAAAACGAGCCGGCCTTCTCCACCGCACAGGACAATAGCTCTGCCGCGGGCGAAGCCGAAGAAGAATCCAGCCCGGAGAAGGACACGAAGCAACGCCGCACCGAGACGGTCACTAAACAGGCCGAACCGGATCAGCCCGCTCCGCCAGCCGACGGCAACCACAACATCACCGTAGGCCAGATTGGCGGCTACTGCGGCACATCTTCATCAGGCGATTCCATCGACGCCGGCGATGCCACCTCCTGCGAATTCGCCGCCGCGGTCTTTGACGCCGCGATGCAGGCTAGCTACACCATGCGTTCGAAAGATCCCACGGTGACGGCGGTGTACCAGGCAGATATCACCGCCAGCAGCCCGGTGACCAAGCAGTCCTATAACTTGAAGTGCCACATGGGCAGCGACCAGCGGAATCTTACCTGCGAAAAGCCCGGAGATACTACGGTGCGCGCCTCTTTTGAAACCGCGGACCGAAGCGTGTGGACCAAGCGCGTGGCCACTACCAACTAACCGCTACTCTAGGAACTAACCAGACCGAACTAGATCAACCGTTCAGCAAACCATTCTGCAATGAAGCCTTCCTTCTTATCGCGCGCAGCGGCCACGGTTTCAACGAGCTCCACAATCTCTTCATCGGCGATTGGCCCCAGCCCAAAGCCTTCGATTTCTAAATAGGTGGAGGCACATACCCAGGCGATTCGCTTATTGCCGTCGACGAATGCATGCGCTTTTGCCAGATAGTGCAACAACGCTGCAGCCCTATCCAGTGCAGATGGGTGCAAGTACTCTCCGCCGAAGGTCTGTAAAGGGGTGGCCAATGCTGACTCAAGTTTCGAGCGATCGAGGAGGTTGCCATCCCGACCGATGAGTTGACGGTTCAGTCGAACTACCTCTTCCACCGGAAGGCAGTACTCATTCATCGGGTTGCAAGGATCTCAAGAGCGCCCTTCCAGCGTTCTATTGAAGCTTGCAAGCGCTGCTGCAGGTCGGCACCGGAAAGATTCTGCACAGAAAGCATAGGCCGCGTCGGCCCTTCAACACCACGAGCTTCCTGCAAGGCATAGTATTTTTTCATTTCCAGCTGCGAAATCGGCTCGTTAGCATTCGCCTCGGGGCCCATCTGACCACGAGCGACGATCCATGGACGTTCCGAGTGCGTAAGTTCAATCAATTCATCGGATGTCTTATCACCATAAAAGGCAATCACGGCATCGATGATCTTTTCGTCTTCGTCCCCTATAGCCTCTACATCAGCTCCCGGTAACACCGTAGAGGTTTTCTCGGAGCGTTGATATTTATTCTCGCGATAGAGGTCGGGTTCAACCGGACCGTCTTTCCACGCCTGAAACTCATTCGAGACAAGAGGTCGCCCGTACCAGCCCAGGCTCCATGCTTGGCAGTAATACGTAAGCTTCTCCAGCTTCCAAGCATCAACCCACCCCAGTTTGTTGTAGATAACCTGCGCGACGTCTACTGCTGTAGCCATGGCCCCTCCTCTCATAGTGCGAAACAATTTTTACGTGTATAAAGCCAAAATTCTTAAGCCAGTATAGCCTTCCTCATCTGCTATATGAAGATCACACTTTAGCCCTCAAAGTCATCCTCAGAAGGCCACGGCAGCTCCACGTCCACAGGCACGCCCGCCAGGATGTCCAGCGATTTCTTGAACTCGGCAAGGTCAAGGCCCACCTCCTTATAAGCCTCAGCCATGGCTTCCGGGATACATTCGGCACGGGTGCGGAGGGAGGCGCCATCGGCAGTCAAGGCAGCGAGGGTGCGGCGCTCATCGTTGGGGTCGCGCCAGCGCTCCACATAGCCTTGCTTTTCCAGGCGCTTGAGCAGCGGCGTGAGTGTGCCGCTATCCAGGCCCAAGCGGGAGTCGATGAATTTCAACGGCACCGGCTCATCCGCCTCCCACAGCACCAGCATGACCAGGTACTGCGGATAGGTCAGGCCAAGCTCCTCCAATAGCGGGCGGTAGGAGCGCACCACTGCCCTATTGGCGCGGTAGAGCGCAAAACACAGCTGACTATCTAGGGCGAGGTGATCTGTGGGCGCGTCATTCATGGCAAAAAGTATAGACGCCAACAAAACATTGCAGCCAATTTAATTGTGTACAATCAAAACCGTTTCGAGCACCTACTGAAAGGAGACAACATGGACGCCATGTACACCACCGAGGCACTGGCCACCGGAGCAGGCCGCAACGGCCACGCCACCGTCAAGGACTCTGACCTCGACTTCACCCTTGCCATCCCTAAGGAAATGGGCGGCAGCGGCGAAGGTGCCAACCCGGAGCAGCTTTTTGCCGCCGGCTACGCCGCTTGCTTCCACTCCGCGCTGCAGGCCGTGGCCCGCAACCAGAAGGTCGAGTTGGGTGACTCTGCGGTGGGGGCACGAGTGGGCATCGGAAAGCAGGGCGAGGGCTTCCAGCTCGCGGTAGAGCTGGAGGTATCCATCCCCGCCCAGGACAAGGACACCGCCCAAAAGCTTGCCGACGCCGCCCACCAGGTCTGCCCCTACTCCAATGCCACCCGGGGCAATATCGAGGTCACCGTGACCGTCGTCGAAGACTAGCGTTCTTGCGTACAATCGGCGGACGTACAAAGACCCGATAGAAAAGGAGTCATTATGGACGCCGTTTACACCACCGAAGCACTCTCCACCGGAGCAGGCCGTGACGGCCGCGCCGTAGTTAAGGATTCCGATCTGGACTTCACCATGACCGCCCCAAAGGAAATGGGTGGCAGCGGTGAGGGTGCTAACCCAGAGCAGCTCTTCGCTGCCGGTTACGCCGCTTGCTACCACTCCGCACTGAAGGCAGTGGCCAAGGACAAGGGTGTTGACGTGGAGAATTCCTCCGTCGGCGCCCGCGTTAACCTGGGCAAGAACGACGAGGGCTTCTACCTCGGCGTTGACCTTGAGGTCACCATCCCAGGCGTTGAGGACGACAAGGCACAGGAGCTTGCCGACGCCGCCCACCAGATGTGCCCTTACTCCAAGGCCACCCGCGGCAACATCGAAGTCAACGTTGGTGTTGCGCAGGACTAATTTCTAGTCCTCTCCCCCCAGCCCACGCCGCGCCACCAGGCGCTCAGCGTGGGTATTTTTATGCTTTGCGCAACCTCTTTTCTCGGCGCCCCGAAAGACCACTCGGCACCGCAACAAGGCGAAAACCTTATTCTTTACAATCGGCGATTTTTAACAATTAGGGTTCCTCTCGGCCTCCCCTTAACCGCACTGATTGATCGATTTGGACCTCGCTAAAATAGTCCCAGCCGAGCTCGAGCTGTGAACTATAGATTTCTCCGTGAAGCTGAGAGCAGCGATCCCGATACAGAGGTCGCCCACATCTCTGCTCCGTCTTTGGCGTCGGTGAAAAATCCAACTCCCAGTATTTCATGGGAGTCGTTCACATCGCCGACGATTCGGACGGGCTAAATGACCTGTCACAGGCACGGCGAATACTGCCACATGTCGCGCACGGATCCTCTTTATACCTCTACTCGGATACCCAAAAATCGAATAAATGAGCCAGACACCACTGCACATGTCCGCCACAGCTGCCAAAATCGAATCATGTCTGTTGAAGCTAGGGCCCTCTCACTGCGACGGTTAATGCACAATTCTGCGGCGGTACGACTGCTTGCGGCTGATAACGCGCCGGTAATTTTGGCGCTGATTGCAGAGTACTTCCCCCGCGGTACCCGAGCACGGCCAGCGGCGGAGGTATACGAGTTGATGGTCACTGATTTTGAGGTTATTGCCAACGATTTTGCCATGCCCCGTACGCCCCAGAGTTACTGCACTGACTGGGTAAAAGCAGGATGGTTGGTGAGAAAGTCAGGTAAAAGTTCACACGGCGAGACGTTGGAACCAAGCGAAGACGCGCTTTCTGCTCTAGAGGCCGTCGAACGGTGGGAGTCACCGGTATCTGCCGTCACAGCATCACGGGTGGAATCCATTAGCTCCGCCCTGCAGCGGTTAGCAAGGGACACGAATAAGGATATCGCCAGCCGCGTTGCCAGTCTTGAGGCAGAGCGGAACCGCATTGACCAGGAAATTGAAAAGGCACGTTTAGGGCAGTTCGAATCCTTAACCTCCGCAGAGACAGAAGAACGTGTACAAGACGTGCTTAATATGGCATCGGCGGTACCGAGCGATTTCGCCCGGGTGCGCCACGAACTTGAGGCGCTCAATCATCAACTACGCCGCCAGCTATTAGACCCAGAGGGCTACCGCGGCGATGTGCTCGAAGAGATCTTCACCGGCGTGGACCATATCGCTGAATCTGAGGCTGGACGCAGTTTCCGCGGATTCTATTCCCTCCTTATGGATAGGGAACGCAGTGCATGGTTGGACCAGTGGATAAAAGAAGTTCTAGAAAGCGATACCGGGCGGGAGCTGGCGCCAGAAAAGCGGCAACACCTGCGAAATCTTTTCCGCGATATGGAAGACACGAGTTTCGATGTCAACCAGACGATGACCGGCTTGGCGCGTAGCTTGCGCAACTACGTTTCCTCAGAGCAATTCGCAGAAGACAGGCGCATGATTGAGCTACTAAGAGAGGCGCGCGGTATGGCCATTGATGCCGCGCAGAACTCTGAGCTTAAGGCCTTTCACCGAATGGAGACGCCGCTGCAGCGCATCGGTATGTCCATCCACTCCGTTTCCCGCATTCGCTTAGCCAACCCAGGCCGGGAGGTAGTAGAGGAATCACCTGAGGCGTTCCAGCCAGGCGAGGAAAACGCAGAATCATTACTCGCGCTAGTTCGCGAATCAGAGATTGACTTTGAAGAGTTGCACGAGATGATTCGAAGGGCCGTCGATAAGGCAGGATCGTGCACCATTGGCCAAGTATTGCAGGCCTACCCTGCCACGCAAGGCCTAGCTAGTGTAGTGGGTTTGGTGCACATTGCGGATCAGCACCCCCTTCCTGACTTAAGAAATTCCACGGAGAAAGTCTTCTGGACCGAAGAAGACGGCACAACACGCGCCGCTTTTATTCCCACTATGTATTTCGACCGCACCACCATTGAGGAGCTATTGTGACCACTGCACTTAATCACCGCGTCGATTCCGAGCATGAACCGCCGCTATGGAATAGCGATAAAGGAACGCTGACGTATAACTCACGCCGCGCGTTGGTACAGCTGCTAAAAGGACCACTTATTCGAGCGCAGAAGGAACCTGTCCTGTGGTCCGCGATCATTTCAGACGAAGAAAACCTGCGGGCTAGACTGCACGAGTTATTTCTCGAGCTCGTTATCGATGAAGCAGAAGGATTCGCCTTCACCCGAATGGTGGAAGAAGAAACGTTAGCTATTCCGCAGGTGCTGCGCACGGATAAGCTCAAGCACATCGACACCGCCATTTTGCTAAACCTGCGCCAAGAACTGGGGTTGGCGCTACCCGGCGAACGTGTAATCGTGGACGTGGAGGATCTGCGAGAGGGAATCGGGTACGTACGCGCAGTTGATAACCGCGACGAAGCCGGATTCAATAATCGCTTCAATGCAGCAATCAAACGCATCCGCAATGAATATTCACTGTTAAGCGCTACTGAGACTGAAGGCCGGTTTGAGGTTTCGCCCGTATTGCGGCAGCTTTTCGATGCCGCCACGGTTACCGCCATCCGAGACGAGTACGCCCGCCTAGCGGAGACAGGGCATGACCAAGAGGATGCTTCCAATGACTAATATTTACCCAGGCCAATACCGGATAAGCCGCATTCAACTAATTAACTGGGGCACATTTCACGGATACTTTTCCATCCCCGTAGCTAGAAAGGGTTTCCTGATCACCGGCGGATCGGGTTCCGGCAAATCTACCTTATTGGATGCAATGTCAGCGGTGTTAGTACCGCAGAAAGATCTGAAGTTTAACGCGGCGTCGCAACAAGACCTTGGGCGGCATGATGGTCGCAATCTCGTATCCTATGTGCGTGGTGCATGGCGGCAACAGGAAAATGCACAGACGGGCGAGATTGCTCCGGAATACCTGCGAACGGGCGCAACGAATTCAATTGTGGCGCTGACCTACGATAACGGAGCTGGAAAGCAACATACCCTCATTGCCATTTTCCGTCTCAATGGCGGTGAAAATTCCGTGAGCCAGGTTAAAAAGCTGTACGGAGTGGTGCAGGGAGACGAGGACATCGATAAGTTGAGTTCCCTGCTCACGCGAAGCCTAGATACCCGCAAGATTAAAGCTTTGTATAAAGGACCAGGGGCTTCTTTCACACAGACGTATAGTACGTTCGCAGATCGCTTTCGTAAGCGCCTTGGGATCAAAAGCGAACTAGGCCAGGTGCTCCTGCACCGCACTCAATCCGCTAAGTCCCTGTCCAGCCTGGATCAGCTCTTCCGAGGCTACATGCTGGACAAGCCCTCTACTTTCGAGCGAGCCGATGAAGCTGTGGAGCAATTCGAGGACCTCCGCCAAGCTTACCTACGGGTGGAGGATGTCAAAGCACAGATTGACACACTCGCTCCCCTTCCCCGTCTGCATGCGCAGCGAGATGTTGCAGAATCTGCCAAGCACAAGGCCGAGGCCATGAGTGAAGCGCTACCAGCGGTCCGAGCTCACATGGTGGCAGAGGAATTGGATTATCAAATCAGAGCGCTTAACGCGCAATTGACTGAGGCGCAATCAGATACAGAGTCTCTCGAGGAAGAGGTCAAACACCTCGACGAGGCGGAACGGTTAGCAGCAGTGGCTGTGTCTCAACTTGGTGCCGGTGAGCTCGATGCCCTGAGTGCAAAAATGGAGACTGCTGAAAAAGAAATCGAGCACCGATCCAAAGAATTCCGGCGCTTGGCCGCTGCAGCCGGCCGATGGACCGACAATTATGAGTTCAATCCGCACGGCTTTGCGGAACTTCAGGCTAATGCGAAGCTGCGCATCGCGGACTTCGAGGCTGACTCTGCCAAGCTCATCAATCAGCAGCAAGAGGCTGGAGTAGCTGCTCGCGACGCCGCGACAACGTTTGCCACTCTGAAAAGCGAACTCGCTTCTTTCGGTTCGCGAAACACCAACATAGATAGGGCATTGGTAGAGCTACGGTCCCAGCTCGCTCACGATACGGGGTACGCCGAGTCAGAACTTCCCTTTGCTGGTGAGCTCATGGATATTAGTCCGCAGCAGACGGAATGGGAGCCGGTCCTCCAAAAGCTTCTTCACGGGTTTGCTGCTACCCTGCTGGTTCCAGAAAGCGCGCGGAAAGCGATTAATCAGTGGGTCAATTCTCGGAACGTGGGGACCCGGCTCGAATACCGCACCATCCCTGAGTTTGCACCGGCACCAGCAACTGCGCGTAGCCCACAACAACTCATTCACAAGCTGGAATTCCAAGACCACCCTATGGCGCCGTGGGTCCGCCATCATATTTCACGCCGATTCAATTATGAATGCGTCAGTTCAGTCGCGGCTCTGGAACAGGTAACTAAGACCCCAGCTGTTACTCGCGATGGCTTGGAAAGCCGCCCTCAGGATAAAGACGGGTCTACCCGCTTTATTAAAGACGACCGCAGGCGTTTTTCCGGCACCCGCTGGTACCGAGTGGGCTCTACCAATGACGCCAAGATTGAGCTGCTGCGCACGCAACTCGATAAAGCGAAAGCCCATGCCAGTGCCACCGCCAAGCTAGTTCAAGACTTAAACCGAAAAATGGATATCCTGCGCACTCAACGCGATAAAGCGAAACTGGTGTTAGAGACTAAGTTTCAGGATATTGATACCGCATCTGCAGAAACTCGCAAACGAGATCTGCAACGGCAATATGATTCTCTCGCCTCGTCACCCGAGGCGAAAGCCCTACATGCCGCGCACAATCGAGCAAAGGAAAGTCTTGCTGCAGCCCGTGCCCGCCTTAAGCAATCCCAAAAGCACCTTGGAAGCATAGAGGGCGAGCTCCAGCGCTCCACACAGCGTCGCCAGAACATCGGCACCGTACCTCCCATCGCTGACGAAACCATAGCCAAGGAGGTCAAAGAAGCCCTCCACAACGGAAGACGCAAGCTTTCCATCGATGACATCGATGCCCGGCGCGATGCAGTACAAAACAGCTTGCACGATACATCCCGCGCGGCTGCACGAAACATCGAGGAGATAAATGCCAAGATTGTCTCCGTTCTCCACAAATACTTGTCTCAGTGGCCAGCGGAATCTGCGGATTTACAGCCACAGGCAAACTTTGCCGGTGAAGGCATTGAAAAGTTGAAGTTCCTTCGGGCAGATCGCCTTGCCGATTTCCGCGCTCAGTTCCTAGAACTACTCAACGGAACAACGGTGCAAAATCTGTCTCATCTTGCTTCTTCGTTGCGCCACGCCCGCAGCGATATCGAACTACGTATGGAATTTATCAATAAGTCACTGCAGCGCTCGCCTTTTAATGGTGACCGCATCTTGCGAATTGATGTGAAAGACGCTCGCGGCCAGGTAGTACAGGAATTCCAGCGAGATCTAGATTCCGCGACTTCGCATAGCCTTGCCGAGATCAGCGCAGATGAGCCGGAAGCGGCGTTACGGCGCTACCATGCTTTGGACAAAATTCTCAGCCGCTTGGGTTCAACCCAACCGGAAGATATTCGCTGGCGCAACCTGGTTCTTGATACCCGAAAACACGTAAGCTTTATCGGCCGCGAATGCTACCCCGACGGAACTACCGCCAATACTTATCAGGATTCTGCTTCCCTCTCTGGTGGCCAGGCACAAAAGTTAGTTTTCTTCTGCCTGGCTGCGGCCCTACGTTTCCGGTTAGCGGAGCCGGATCAGGATGTTCCCACCTATGGTTCCATCATTTTGGACGAAGCTTTTGACCGCGCAGATCCGGCCTTTACCCGCACAGCAATGTCGGTGTTTGAATCGTTTGGTTTCCACATGATTTTGGCAACGCCATTCAAGCTGATTCAAACTTTATCGCCCTACGTCGACGGCACCATCGTGGTCAACTACGACGAGCCCATCATTCATGGCCGTCCACAGGCACGCACAGGCTATTCGCTTATCGACGCCGCCTCGTATCCCCAGGAGGACCCCAATGCGGATTCCTAAAGACCTACAAGCACATGCGGCAAAGCACCTGCGCAACCACTTTGCGGAGGCGCTATCTTCACCGGATTCCCTCCGCTTGGACTGGCCGCTTCATCCACCGACGGCAGCCACCGCCAAACGCGATTTACCAATGACCCAAGAATTCATCCGCGCCTGGCAGCGCTGGCCGCACCAGGAAGAGGTTATCTACGAGTCCCGCAATTGGTCGCGTACTGGGCTGGGCACCAATTCCGTTCCAGTACGCGTGGTAATTAATGGTGCAGAACGCATCGCTTCCACAGCAGGCATGGCCACAACATACTCGCATGCGGTTCAAAGAGCCCAAAAGATCGCCTCGATCTTCCCCGAGCGCCCTGACTTCGCTCACACCGTTCACCGTGCTTACAAGCAGTGGAAAAACTTAAGCGCCTACGACCTGCATTGCTTGGGACCGTGTTTGAACTGGTTGCTCACCCATCCCGATTCCGGCGAGTGGGAGCGCGCCGTCCCCGTAGAAGACGTTGATGGCAAGTGGATCGGATCCCACCGGCGCCTGCTGCTAACCCTGCTTTCTCCTTTCGGCATCAAGGAACTAGGACTGCGCCGCAGCGACGCCCGTATTCGCTTGCGCTATCTCAACCACGCCCCGGTACTATCCGACCTCGAGATTCCACTCTCCCACGCCGCATCCCTCTTCCCCGCCAGGCCACCGCGAGTGCTCATCGTGGAAAATAAACAAACCTTTCTGGCTTTACCTACGCTTTCCGACACCGCCCCTCCCACTATTGCCGTTTTGGGCTCCGGCACCGCAGCGCAGCAGCTTCACGCCCTCGACTGGCTTCACCAATCCGAAATCACCTACTGGGGTGATCTCGACGCTGCGGGCTTCAGCATCCTCAACGCTGTGCGTGCCCGCTTCCCCCACACCACATCTCTACTCATGGATACTGCTACCGTAACTGCGTTTAGGCACCTCGCTGTCCCTGACCCTGGCGATGGTTCAGCCACCCTCACTCACCTCACCATCGAAGAGCAGGAAGCCTACCATCTACTCTTCACCAAGGGCAGGCTGCGCATTGAGCAAGAGCGAATCCCTTTCACACACGCGAGCGATGCTGTCCACCACACACTAGATTGATCCAAGGTCCAAAGTCACGCTCGGAAACCGAATGGTCGGGCCGCCACGTAATTGAGCTCAGAACTGTTACACATATTAGCTCTCAACATTGTCTGGCCCTAATCAATATGCTTAGGTAACATTCGAACATATAATTCAATCGTTCATTTGGAGATGCCTTTGCCAGACCGGATTCACCCTTCCCTTTTACGTATTTTCCAACGCTCGACACCTGATGACACCATTGCCTTCGTCGACGAAAGCTACGTTGCACCGGAGGAGGACTTTTCAGAATCTTTCTATATCTTGGTCGGCACAGCCATCAAATTCGAACACCTTGGTAGCACTCGGAGTCTCCTCAGGGAAACTGCGCAGTCGAGCTATTGGCATACAACTGAATCGATGCGTAGTTGTGATGGCCGCAAGAAAGTCGAAGAAATGCTCAAGCTATGCGATGACTTTGAGGATTTGCAATATATAGCCTGCCTTCGACCACTGCAACGAAATCAGGATATTGAGCACGCTCGCCAAGATTGCCTCGAACAGCTCATTACTACGCTCACCAAGAACGAGCCTTCTCTGAAAGGCATAATTTTCGAAGCACGCCACTCTCAGTCAGATAACGACAAAGACAGAAATACTCTCAAGCGCATGCGCAAGAAAAAGTTACTGCACCCCGAAATCAATTTGGCATGGGTTAGCCCTGCCGATGAAACTTGCCTTTGGATTCCGGACCTCGTCGCTTTCACTTACAGGCGCACTTTTACCCACGGAGGACAAAGCACATCTCTGTACCAAAAATACTTGGAAGAGCATTGCGAAATTCTAAAGGTAACTCCTAAGCAAAAATCTCCGAAGCCGAGCCGAGGCTGGAGATAAAATGACCCTCACCTGCCAGTAGCCTCGGTGAGGGTCGAGCGGCTGTACATGATGTAGGGCCGCTCCTGCTAAGGATTATGCCCTACCAACCCCTTTAGAGTCAATAGCATCTCTATAGGAGCATCATGACGCAGTTACATGCGCGCTGACGGAGTTAGTCAACAAATCCCTCTTGGCCCAGGCGGTCGAGATAAGAGTTCCAGTCCTCAAAGACATCTCTTAAGGCATGGATCGGGTCGACATCGATACCGCTGCAGTGCCTAAACTCTTGGAGGCTAAATGCCGCTGCACCGACCGCAATTGCAGTCCGAATAGCAATTTCAAAGGTTTCAACTGCATTCTGCCGCCCATCTCTATCTTGGGATAAAGCGAGTTCAATTTGTCTCACCACATTATGGTGCACAGATCGGTTGAACCGGCTGTACATTGCTCCGCCTGTCGATTTGGGGTAGTTGGTACCGCGAGTCTGCGTAGTTGGTACCGGTGTTCCA
>OJXO01000118.1_pt1 | contig 24466 bp, 23 predicted proteins | sample 1600721 | NCBI WGS metagenome assembly OJXO01 (sample SAMN04436634, study PRJEB24849) | human gut metagenome | biome: human gut; feature: NICU; material: stool | host: Homo sapiens | place: USA: Saint Louis, MO | collected 2010-01-30
GTTAGACCGGAACGATCTTATGAGACATGCGGAACGATGTCTCCGAACCAGACACACTCTGGGGCACCACGTGAAGTCTCGAGACGTCGTTCCGCTTGGTGTCTCGAGATTTTTCGTTTTTGTTGTGCCCCGGGTGGCGGTGATTTCGTTGTCTTTTTGGTTGTAGTAGGCCTTTTCGGCTTCCATCGTGTAGGCGGCTATTTGTTCCCCGGTTGCAGCTATTTTGATGGTAACGTGTTCGTCTTTGCATGTCTTGGTGATAGGTTGTCCTGGGCTTGGCCCGATTCAAAGATTCTGAATCCACCAACAAACCACGTGTTTATTCGATAATCCTGACAACCCTAATTGTTGGGGCTATCATCCTTCTACTGTTATGGAAAGAAGTCTCCTATCCCCTAAGTGGTCTTGCGGAGGATTCACATGCATCTCCCTCCCCCGCAGCGGAGAATGTCGTTATGCCTGACTACTAGTTCAAACGAGATCACACACGACAAAACATCGAGTCTCGCGGCTACTCTTGTTCTGAGTTCCTTCATGGTGACCTCATTGACAGCTGCATTCTTGAAGGAGGCACGCGGCGCATTGCGTTCGCAACCGGCGACGACGCTCTCCCCGCTCGTCTTTTGCTCATGGTGGATACCGAGCCAGATGCGTTCCTGGTTATCCCAGAAGACTCTTCCTCTTGGACTATCATCTGCATTGCTTCTGGCCAAAAGGAATTGTTCCCTCTTTTGAGACCTGCAACGACTTGGCGAACGGGATCCCGAATGCTCAGATTATGAATGCCATCACAGATGGACAAGATTTTTACCCTTAATGAGGATGGCGAGCTTGTGACTCTCTCGGGAACTCCTGTTGACATTGTATAAATTCACCCCATCCCCATCCCCAGCCCCACTGCTGGGTTTCCTTTTACCCAGTCCGCCAAAGAGACGTGTCACCACAAAACCCACCCTGGCCCCGAAAAGTATGGCTGCTGGATAAACTGGATCCGTTCTATCCTCGGTACACAAAAGGAGTGCGCAGCCTATGACGAAGCAGCGTCTAGAGCTAACGTGGTACAACAAAGACCAGGCCCTTATCCCCACTGAGCAGGGTAAATATGGCTACACGTGGGTTGACCCGACTGACCCACGCTATTGCCAGACTCACTTTCTAGAGTATGGCGATGTGGTGCGCGGCAAGCAGAAGCCAAAGGAAGAGGGACGAACCTACTCCGAGCGCGCCGACTTTACACCCACCGACGACAACCTGCTGATTCTCGGCGAGTCCGGCGACGTACTCGAAACACTTACCCGTGTACCGGAACTGACCGATAAGTACGTAGGCCAGGTCAAATGCATCTACATCGATCCGCCTTTTAACACCGCGCAGACCTTTGCCAACTATGAGGACAACCTAGAGCACTCCGTGTGGTTGACCATGATGCGCGATAGGCTGTTGCACTTGAAGAAACTGCTGAGCAACGACGGCTCCATCTGGGTACATCTGGACGACGTGGAAAACCACCGTATGCGCCTGCTCATGGACGAGGTGTTCGGCGCGGAGAACTTCGTGGCTGAGGTGGTGTGGCAGAAAGCATATTCTCCTAGAAATGACGCCTCTGGGTTTTCCATTGACCAGGACGTCATTCTTGTTTATTCCAAGACCCCAGGCTGGCAGTCAAACAAACTCCCCCGTCTCGCGTCCCGCGACGCGCTCTACAAGAACCCCGACGGAGACAACCGTATGTGGATTTCCGCAGACCCTGCGGCACCACACTCAGTCGATAAGAACGGCCGTCAAGTTTCCGCTGTATACGGTGTGCAGAACCCGATTACTGGCGAGATGATTTACCCGGCGAAGAACCGACAGTGGGGAAAGAAACGTGCCGTCTTCCATGAATGGCTCAATGAGACAACCAAGTATCGGGACGAACCGAACCCTGACCTGGAAAAGCGGAGCAGGGCCACCGGGATACCTGTTGAACAACTCCGCTCGGACGTTCCTGACCTCGTAGTAGACGGGCCACTGCTTGCAGTGGCCGAAGGTGAAAACCTCTATGGATCGTCTCCGCTCCCGCGTCTGTACTTCACCGACGGAGGGCGTGGGGGTCTTAAATTGAAGCGCTATCTTGACGAGATTTCTCAAACCAGGGCACCGCAAACACTCTGGCTGCACGAGGAAGTAGGGCATAACCGAACATCGAAGGCCGAGATGAACACGCTCTTCCCTGACACCGCCGCTTTCGCCACCCCCAAGCCCGAGCGCCTGTTGGAGCGCGTGATCCACATTGCTACCAACCCCGGCGACATCGTGCTGGACGTGTTTGCTGGCTCTGGCACGACTGCTGCGGTAGCGCACAAGATGGGCAGGCGCTGGGTGACGTGCGAGCTTGTGGAGGACACGTTTAACCGCTTTACCCGCCCGCGACTGGAAAAGGTGGTACGCGGCGAAGACTTAGGTGGAATCACCGTCACCAAGGGCGAGCGTGTGGATGCCACAGAAACGGGTCTGCCGGAGGGCTTGTCCGCTGAGGACGCGCAGAAGTTGACCTCCTTGCTGAATAAGGCAGTCAAGGACGAACCAGAGCTGAAAAAGTCCGCCGACGTGAAGCTGATTAAACAGCTGGTTAAGACCAAGAAGTCACCGGACACGATCAACTGGCGCGGCGGTGGCGGGTTCACCGTGGCGCGGCTGTCCAAACCCTGCTTCGAGGTGGACGAGGACACCGGCTTCGTCGTCCTTACCGAGGACGCGACCGCACGCAACCTGTCCGCAGCAGTCGCCGCGCACCTGCGGTTTCGTATGACACCAGACAACCCGGTATTCCCGGCCAAGCGGGAGAAGATGAACTTGTTTGTCACTCGCCAGCCACTCACCCAGGAGTTCATCGACGAGTTGGTGTACTACGTACCCGACGGTGAAGCAGTGACCGTTGCAGCCACCTCCGCTGATTCTGACTTAGGCCGCTACCTGCATAAGGCCTGCCCTGGTTCAAGGATCATCCACCTGCCCGATGGACTGTTCACCCGTACCCTCTCTCACGCTAAGGAGGCCTAAACCATGACCTTGCAACTGACTTATGATCCAGCACTCGTGGACGAACTCTCCGCGAGCTTTGGACTGCGTGTAGCCAATACCCGAGCACTCGATACTCTCGCGCGCCGAATGGATAGCGGCGTAGACGGCGCACACGCCCTGGTTATGGACATGGCTACAGGCGCGGGCAAGACCTATGTCATGGCCGCATTCATCGAGTACTTACGCCGTGGTGGCGTGCGCAACGTCGTGGTGGTAACACCCGGCTTGGTGGTGCAGACCAAGACCGTGGCTAACTTCACGCGCGGTTCCGGCAAGTTCATCGAGGGTGCCGCACTGGATCCTGTGGTTATTACCCCAGATAACTACAAGTCCATGGCCGCAGGGCGTACCGAGGCAGAGCAGCAGTCGGCCTCCAGCGTGTTCGTCTTTAACATTCAGCAGCTTATCGCCCCGAAGAAAATGGAGGGAGAAACCAAGGGTGGCGGCAAACAAGCCACCGCGCGCGGCATCCGCAAGTTCTCCGAGTACGCCGGAGTCCTCTACGACGACCTGGCCTCCCGCGACGACCTAGTAGTCATTGCCGACGAGCACCACCTGTACTCCGCATCTGCGGCCTCCTTCCACGCCGCAATTGCTGACCTCAACCCAGCCATGCTGGTAGGGCTTACCGCCTCTGCCGACGAGGACGACGATGTGGTCTTCCGCTACACCCTGCGCGAAGCCATAGGCGACAAATCAGTGAAAACGCCGGTCATTGTCTACCGCCGCGACGGCTACGGCGAGCGCGAGCAATACCAGCAGCTCAAAGACGCGGCTACCTTACGCGAGCACAAGCAACGGTTCTACGACGACTATGCCGCGCGACACGCCGACGATGGCACGTCCCCGATCAATCCGGTGATGATGGTGGTGTGCGAAAACATCGCGCACGCCACCGAGGTGGAAGAGCTTTTGGCAGGCCCGGAGTTCTTCAACAACCCGTATACGGTACTGCGTGTGGATTCAGACTCCATGACCGAGGAAAAGACCGCACTGCTCAATGGCCTGGACAACCCGGACTCCCCGGTGCGCGCGGTGGTGAGCGTTAACAAGCTCAAAGAGGGCTGGGATACCCGCTCGATCGCGGTGATGGTCACTCTGCGCGCCATGGACTCCGACATATTGACCCAGCAAACACTTGGTCGAGGCCTCCGACTGCCGTTTAAGCGCTACACCGACGTGGAAGCTATCGACACCCTGGAGATCGTGGCTCACGATTCGTTTAGGCGGCTGCTTAAAAGCGAGAAAGTACTGCATTCCTTCGGTGTAGACACCCGGCCACAGAAGTTGCAGCCGGATACCGATACCGAGCCACCGCAGCCGGATACCGATGTCAGCGGCGGTGGCGATCTACCGCAGCCTGACGCAGACACCCGCCCTGGCACCGGCCCGGCGTTGACCGTGGCAACAGATCCAGCAACCGACCCCAACACCGACACCACCGACCCGGATACTTCCACCCACGGGGACACGGAATTAGCAGGTAGAAACACCCTTGATAAGCCGGTAGGCCAGCTACGTGAGCTGGGAGGCGATGGCCGCGACCTGGATAATTGGCATGATGATGCCTCTACTCCTGCGGTGGTGGAGTTGGTGGAGCGCTTTAGAGATGTCTCCTTCTGGTTCCCGCACACGACCTGTATGCGCGAAGACGAGTTCTTCCCGCTGCACAAGCTCACCAACGCTGACATTGTTGCAGCCGCGGGCAAGGTGACGGATGAAGCTACCAGCGAGATGGAGCGCTACAAGCTTAAATTCACCGCCCACACCATCTCCACGAGCCGCCTGGAACAAATGCAGGTTCAGTCGGTAGCCATTGACACGGACACTGCCCGGCGTGAAATCAAAGCAATCATCTTGAAGAATCAGCTGGTTGACCGCAACAGGGAAAACCTCAGCCAGCTGGATAACCGCATTGTCCCGGCCTTTATGAACGCCGTCTCGGTTACCGAGTGGACGGTGGACGCACTAGCCACAGCCAGTGAGGCATTGCGGACGATGGTCTCGCAGGCAGTTAAACAGTTCACTGCGTCGCTGGAGCCGACTGTGCGGCTCGTGCCGTTGCTGCTTCCCCATGAGCAGCGGCGTAGCTATCAGCTGCCCAAGGGATATGACATTATCCCGCGCCCGGAGGATAAGTCGAAGTTTGTTCGCCGCCAGTACTACTCCGGTTGGAAGAAAGGACTGTACAACGCTGCTGCCTTTGACTCCTACTCCGGCGAGGCAAAACTGGCTAGTGACCTGGACGTATCCCCGGATGTTGAGTGGTGGACACGGCTGTACCCGGAGGATCGAGCCAGCATTGGCTACGCCGCGCGGCGGTCGTACTACCCGGACTTCATCGTTCGCGATAAGGAGGGAAGAACCTGGATTGTTGAGGGCAAGGATGCCGGTGGACGCGCGAACGACGAGGTGCAGAAGAAACGAGCTGCTGCTGAGGAGGCCATCAATTTGATGGCTAGCCACTCGGATATGGCGGGTGTGAAGATCGGTTATGTAATTGCCTACGAGGACACCATCGCTTCGGCGGGTTCCTGGCGCAGGCTGCTCAGCGTGTCCGATCCGATTGTGTCGCCTAATTAAGTAGCTCTGAACTGCTACCACCGCCGCGGCCCACCTGCCGACGGAACCGAGAACAGAACCGACGAAAACTACCGCTGTGGTTCGGGTCGTTGCAGGTGGGCGGGTAGTTTCGCAAAAGACTCGAAATCTCAGGATGTCGTTCCGCTTGGTGTCTCGAGACGTTTGCTCTTCGAATGGTGGGAGCGGCAAGAATTTCGTAATCTAGGCCCATGAAACTTCTTCTCGCTTCATTCCTGCACCCAGACATCGGCGACTACATTTCGGGGCGAGTGCTATACATCGATGATGCCGCTTCAGAGATGCGCCAGGCACCATTTGCACAGGCAGAGCTGAAGGCAATTGGGGAGGCAGCAGAGACCTTAGTCCCTCTCACTCTATCGCAATCAAACTCAAGCGATCTTCAAAATGAAATTGCATCAGCCAACTGCATTTATGTCGCGAGCGGCGAGGTGTTCCGCCTTCTTAATGCACTGAGGTCAACGGGTGCCGATCGTCTGCTAACTGATGCGGTAAATCAAGGAAAGCTTTACGCTGGAAGTTCTGCAGGAGCAATTATTGCCGGCCCGTCAATTGAGCCGGCATCAATCATGGACGATCCCAAAACTGCACCGCAGCTCACCGACTACACTGGGCTAAACCTCACTCCTCATGTCATTGTTCCTCATGCACAAGGAACCACTGGGCCCTATTCAATAGAGGTCATCAGTAAGACTGTCGAGACCTACGGCCGAGAATGGAACCTGCTGCTTTTGAGAGATGGGCAAGCCCTCTTTATGGATGATGAAAAATCCATTCTCATCTAATCTGCGATGACAAACACGCCAAGCCGACCAGGAAAGTTCATTTTTCGCTTCAACTACCAGAACTTTCCTCGTGACCGAGCAGTTCCCTTAAAAATACTATGTAGGGACCATGAGGGTCATTTGTTTTGGTGAGCTCCTATCTCGCAGAGCCGACGTTGTGGCGCTTTGAGACAGTCTCACTCATTGTTATTCACCTGCTGCCTGGGACTTAGCTTCTTGGGACTCACCGATGGCATTACCAAGCGCTGCGATGAATGCGATTAGGCCTACCGTGATGAGAATGTGCCCAAGACCAGCGATGCCAGAGATCATTGCAGAGGACTCCTCCCCCAGCACGGTCAAGCATCCGTGCCAGATCATGACGCCAACGGTGACGACCACGCCGACGTTGTAGAGCCAGAAGAACGCATTGAACTGACCGCGACTGCGTGACAGTCCAAAGACCTTCTCCAATACCAAGAAGATAAGGCTCATCATGAAACCGAGCGCTAGCAAGTGAGTATGCGCCACGCTCAACTGGGTGAACTCGCCCTCGGGGAAATCATTGGCACGCGTGAATTCGCGGTAGAACACGCCAGCGCCCAAGCCCAATACAAGGTAGAAAATAGATGTCCAATACAAAGCTTTCATGGTCATTCTCCTTCCCAGCCGCTGTCACGGCCGGAGTAACGATGAATTAAATACTCTAAGGACTTATCCTTCTACATTTGTCATCGTTTTGAATCACAGGGCTGGTTGAAACTGCAATCAACCAGTTGGTTGACTATGAGATCCGGCAGATCAATATTCATAGTCCTGCCCTGGGAAATACAAGCGCTGAATGTCAGGCACCTTTGTTTCAGCAAAGACCCGAATCGTTGAAGCAGTTTCGGGTAACTCCAGCTAGTTTGAACAGACCCACGCCTGAACCTTGTTCATATGTTCAACGAAGGCCGCTTCCGTTCTTTGCTCATGCAATTGAAGCCAAGCATCCACGACATCATCTGGGTAAACGCCCGCCGCGCGCAATACCGCCGCAGTAAATGGCACTGGAGCCAAGCCTGAAGCTGTAATCACTCCACTATCAAAAACTACATCTTCTTCTTTATAGCCATCGATATTGGCGTAGTTCACTGAGGCAAGGAAGCCTTGCGCGTTTGAAGTGTGTTTGCAGTGGTCAAGCACCCCAGCACGAGCAAAGGCCAGAGTTGCACCACAGATTGCTGCCAAGAGCACTCCGTTCTCACTTAAGCCACTGATCGTTTCCAGCAACTGTCCATGCCCATCAAAGTAAGTATCTGCCCCTGGAACCACGAATGCCGCAATATCAGTTCGGTTCTGGATATCTTCCAAGGTCAAGCTTGGGACCACTTCGAGCCCGCCCTTGGAGCGGACAGCTTGTAATGATTCGCCTACAAACAAGACCTTGAAGCGGTCCGGCACTTGGGCCTCAGCTTCAGCTATTTGGGTTGTTAGGTAGGCATACTCCCAATCAGACATGGTTTCCGTCGCGTAAATAGCAATGATCTTCATGGAACTCACAATACGCGGGCCATTTAAATCACTATTAGACACGCGAACATTACGATCAACGTGTCTGTTACCCACTCGAACCGACCTGATCCCTCGCCTTAAACTGGCCATATGTCTGAAGTAACAAAGCACTACGCCGTAGACCTCACCCGCATCGAAACCGCCCAATACCGAGCTACCAATTCAGCGGGAGCCAGTATTGATTTTGGCAGTGGTGAGGGACTCCTCTCCCCTGTTGAACTCTTGCTAGCTGCGGTCGCGGGATGTTCCGCGGTGGACGTAGACGTTGTAACGTCTCGGCGCACGGAACCAAAGGCGTTTGATGTGCACGTGGAAGGTGACCGTGTAAGCGAAGATGGAGCATCGCGTCTGTCGGAGGTGCGCGTGGGATTCGATCTATCGTTCCCGGATACGGCGGAGGGCAACCAAGCCCGCAAGCTGGTGGACAACCTGATCCGCATCTCCCAAGAGAAGGACTGCACGGTATCGCGCACAGTTGAGAACCCCGCGCGCGTGAAGTTCAGCAACGACTCGAAATAGCTCCTCGGTATAGATCTGCGACATGCGGTTTCGCTCCGGAGATAATTCCAGACCTCCTGCTATGGTGCAATTGTTAACTACTGTGACAAATGTGATTACTGCAGGAGCTCAACATGTCACCATCTTTCTCCCGTCGCGGCCTTTTTAAGGCGGGCACTCTCACCCTGGCCGCAGGTGCTATCGGTACTGCTGCACCGAGTGCAGCGGCGCTCGGACCGGTGCGCGGCACCATCATTGATTTCTCCGCCGGCGTACCTTCCCCTCAGGCAATTAAGAATGCCGGACATATGGGCGCGATTCGCTACGTCTCCGATAAGCGCCCCGGCGCAGCCTGGATGACCGGCAAGCCAGTATCCCTCAAGGAGACCAAGGCCAATGCGGCAGCGGGTCTGCCCACTGCGTCGGTGTACCAATTTGGTCGTGCAGAGACCGCGGATTGGAAGCAGGGCGCAGCTGGTGCAGCAATCCACGCACCAAAGGCGATTGCGCTGCACAAGAAGGCAGGCGGCCCCACCAACCGCCCGATCTACATCGCGATCGACGATAACCCCACCCGTGAGCAGTACACCCGCCAAATCCGCCCGTACCTGCAGGCGTTTTCCAAGACGCTGGAGCTGGCCGGTTACCAGACGGGCATCTACGGCAACTACAGCACTATTGAGTGGGCGATCCAGGATGGCATCGGCAAGTACTTCTGGATGCATGACTGGGGCTCTAACGGCAAGATTCACCCGCGCACCACTATCCACCAGCTGCCGCACGGCAAGCAGCAGACCATTGGCGGCGTCATCGTTGACGTCAATGAGGTCTACGCCGAAGACTGGGGACAGTGGACGCCAGGCAAGTCCGCGGCTCCTGCGCCGGCAATGAAGCCAACCACCAAGAAGCCACAGCCACAGCCTAAGCCGCAGCCGCAGACCAAGGCCCCGAGCAATGGCTCGTCCGACCTAGTCAATCAGCTAAGTTCGCAACTGCAGAGCGCGCACCCGGAGCTACCGGAGCTGCCGCAGGTCACCGCTAATGGTGTGTCCTTTAATGGCAAGACGTTGAGCAACGATCAGATTCGCCAGCTGGCGAAGATCGTCGCAGAGACGGTTGCTAAGGCGCGGTAGTACTACTTCTTAGAGGGCTCGGAGGTTTTCTCCGAGCCCTTCTTTTTGTCTGCGGACTTCTTTTTGGACGTGATGGATTCGCTGGTGGGCTCCTTGGACGTGGATTTTTCCTTCTTGTCCTTGCTGGATTTGTCGTCCTTGTCCTTCTTAGTAGAGGAGGTTGTAGAGGTCTCCGAGGTGGAGGTCTCGATCGGTGAGACGTCCTCGCCGTCTTTGTACTTGAGGAAGCGCTCGGTGGCCTTGCCCAGATTCTTGCCGGTCACCTCGTCCTTGACGTAGTCGGTGAGGTCATCGGATGAGCCAGTAATGGAGGCGGCGACGACGAAGTTCTCGCCAAAGGAGACCGAGGAGTTAATGGACTTGTCATTGGACCAGCCCCACTTGCTGCCCACCACGTTGGAGAGCTTGGCGGTGCCATAATCCTGGCGGTAGCCATCTTCCGAGATGGGATCGGCATGCGCCATGGCTACGAGCACCGGGTGGGTTTCATCGCGGTCGATGAGCTGCGAGATAAAGCTGGCGACATCATAGGTAGAGGTCTGCGAATAGCCCCATTGCTCGCCGGCCTTGGTGGATTCGAGGTGGAATTCCTCGGCAATCGTGTCGATGGAATCCGGGTATTTGTCAAAGAGGTCTTCGGCGGACCTATCAGAGGAGCTCGCGATCATATCCAGCGCCTCATATTTGTCCTCGTACTCGCCCTTTTCCATCACGTAGGTGGCGATATAGAGCTTGATGAGGCTTAGCGCCGGGCGGGCCTCGTGCTCCGAGGCAGAGCCCATATGCATGCCATCGTGCAGGCGGATATAGGTAATTGAATGACCCTCATCGCCCTCGAGGAACTCATTGGTTTCCGGTGGGACGTCGCGGTTGGTGTCTGTTGCTTTTAAGGGGGCGTCGGCAAGCGCATCGCTTTCGCGCTCGCTATTGCTGCACGCGGTGGTGGTCAAGGCGAGCATGCATACGGCCAAAGCGGCACCAGCCTTAACTGATGCCGCCTTGCGGGTCACGGACGTTCTAAGCACGTCCAACCACATTACCGGGTGTGTGCACTTTTCAAGCAATTAATGCTGCACGGGTGCCTCCACGCCCACGCCGGTAAGGGAGCGCACTTCCATCTCTGCGGAAAGCTCCTCAAAGTTGTCCGGCTTGGTCATGATGGACACCAACCAGCCGACGAAGAAGGACAGCGGAATGGAGACCAAGCCCGGCGAGGAAAGCGGGAAGATAGCCCAGTCCGCACCTGGGAACATGGAGCTCTCAGAACCGGAGACTGCCGGGGAGAAGAAGATGAGCACCAGGCAGGACACCACGCCGGTATACATGGAAGCCACCGCGCCCGCGGTGTTGAAACGGCGCCAGTACAGGGAGTACAGGATGGTCGGCAGGTTGGCGGAGGCCGCCACCGCAAACGCCAGGGAGACCAGGAATGCCACGTTCTGGGTCATGGCCAGGATGCCCAAGATGATGGAGACGATGCCGAGGACCACCACGGTGGCCTGGGAGACGCGGACCTGCTCGGCCTCGGTAGACTCGCCGTTGCGGATAACCGCGTGGTAGATATCGTGCGCAATGGACGCAGAGGCGGTAATGGCCAGGCCGGCCACCACAGCGAGCACGGTAGCGAAGGCCACGGCGGAAATAATCGCCATGAAGATGGAGCCGCCAATCTCCATTGCGAGTAGCGGTGCCGCGGCATTGGCCCCGCCCGGCGCGGCAAGGATGCGGTCCGGCCCGACCAGCGCAGCTGCGCCGTAGCCCAGGACCAGGGTCATGAGGTAGAAGGCACCGATGATGACGATCGCCCAGGTAACGGAGCGGCGCGCCTCGGTGGCGGTAGGCACGGTGTAGAAGCGCATCAGCACGTGTGGCAGGCCGCCCACGCCGAGCACCAGCGAAATACCCAGGGAGATAAAGTCCAGCTTGGTGGCGGTGGTGGCGCCGTACTTCAGGCCAGGGGCCATGATGTCCTTGGCCTCGTAGCCCTTCTCCTTAATCTGCTCGGAGGCGGCGTGCATGTCGATGGCGTTATTAAACAGGGTGCTAAAGCCACCGCGCAGGGCTATAAAGACCAAGAAACACATGATGACCACGCCGGCGACTAGAAGCACGGCCTTAATCATCTGCACATAGGTGGTGCCTTTCATGCCGCCGACTAGGACGTAGACAATCATGAGCACGCCCACAATGCCGACGACGAGGGCCTGCCACTTGAAGTCGTGGATATCCAGCAGCACGGCCACCAGGGAGCCGGCGCCGGCCATCTGCGCGATGAGGTAGAAAAGCGTGACGAAGAGGGTAGCGATGGACGCCGCCACGCGCACGGGCTTTTGCTTGAGGCGGAAGGAGAGGACGTCCGCCATGGTAAAGCGACCGACGTTACGCATGGGCTCGGCGACGAGCATGAGTGCGACCAGCCAGGCAACGAAAAAGCCCACTGAGTACAGAAAGCCGTCGTAGCCATTGAGCGCCACCGCGCCCACGATGCCTAGAAAGGATGCGGCGGAGAGGTAGTCACCGGAGATCGCCAGGCCGTTCTGGCGTCCGGAAAAGCTGCCGCCACCGGTGTAGAAGTCCGAGGCTTCCTTGGTGGTTTTGCCGGCGCGCAGCACCACCGCCATGGTGACGATGAGGAAGAGGGCGAAGATGGAAATATTCAGGATGGGGTTGCCGGCGGAAGACTCGGCGGCAAGGGTGGTGGTAGTCATTAGATGCCCTCCAGTTCTTCACGTATGGCGGCCGACTTCGGCTCGATATTCTTATTGGCGTACTTCACGTAAATCCACGTGATGATGAAGGTGGTAAGGAACTGGGCAAGGCCGAAGACTAGGCCGATGTTCCAGCCGCCGCCGAGCTCAGTTGCCATGAAGTCAGGGGCGAACACGGCGGCAAGAACGTAGACCACGTACCACACGAAGAAGGCCACGGTCATAGGGAAGGTAAAACTCCGGTAGGTGCGGCGCAGCTCGCCGAATTTGGCGGAGTCGCGCATCGCGATGAACTCGCTACCGGTGGGTTCGCGGCGCGAGACAGGAGTTGCAGCTACGTCACTCATAGAGCATCGTCTCCTTGGGTGAGAGGACTTAGGTCACACGAGATAGTGTGTCACTTCTCACTATCTACGTTGATCTGTAAGTTACAGAACAATTTCTGCAAGGTTGTAAACTCTGCCAAGAAAACCGTCCACTCCCCCACCCTTCTAAGCCCATAGGCTTCACTGAACTGGAATAACATCTTTAGCAAACTACCCCCAAGGGGGGAATTTTTTATCCCTTGTAAAGATTGTTAACAGCCGCTTGGCAAAAGAAAAAGCCCCCGTGAGGGGGCTTCATCTACGGTTGGCGTTACTCTTCGTTACCTGGGAATTCGCGTGGGTCATTGAACATGCGGCCAAAGCCCTCCTGGCCCTCAAGGGCGTCAATGGCAGATACTTCCTCCGCCGTGAGCTCCAGCTCGGTGGCGGCCAAGTTTTCCTTCAAGCGCTCGGTGCGCGCGGACTTCGGAATGACGGAGATGTCCTTGGACATAAGGTACGACAGTACTACCTGTCCCTCGGTGGCCTCGTGGTCAGCAGCAGCCTGCTCGATTGCGGGGTTATTGAGCACAACGCCACGTGCCAGCGGGGCCCATGCCTCGGTGACGATGTCATTATCGTGATGGAAGGCGCGCAGGCTGGATTGGGTAAAGCCCGGGTGAATCTCCACCTGGTTGAGCACCGGAGAAATGCCGGTGGTGGAAATGAGATCCTTGAGCACGTCTTCGTAGAAATTCGCCACACCGATGGACGCAATCTGACCCATGCCCTGCAGGCGGGCGATAGCCTCAAAGGTCTCGTTGTACAGGCCACCCTGCGGCCACGGCCAGTGGATAAGGTACAGGTCGAGGTAGTCCAGCTGCAGATCCTTAAGCGACTGCTGGAATGCCTCTTCCACCTTGTGCTCCCCCTGGTGGGAGTGCCACACCTTGGAGGTAATAAAGAGCTCATCACGGGTGACGTCGCCGGCATCCATTGCCTGCTTCAGGGCGGTGCCTACCGCCTCTTCGTTCTTGTAGAGCGTGGCGGTATCGAAGTGGCGGTAGCCCAAATCGATGGCCTCGCGGATGACGCGGATGCATTCCTCGTCATATAGCTTGTACGTACCCAAGCCCAGCTGGGGCATTTCGCGGTCATCATTGAAAGTTACGGTTGGCACAGTCATGCCCTCCATTGTGCCGCAGTTTTTCTGACCGCGCCGAAAACGACGAAACCCCAGGGCGAACCCTGGGGCTGAGCGCTTTTAGTCGGCGCGGATGAGGTCAATAATAAAGACCAAGGTACGGCCGGACAACGGGTGCGCACCACCTGCGGGGCCGTAGGCCTTTTCCGGTGGGATGATGAGCTTGCGGCGACCGCCCACCTTCATTCCCGGGATGCCCTCTTGCCAGCCGGCAATGAGACCGGTCAGCGGGAACTCGATGGACTGGCCACGGTCCCACGAGGAATCGAATTCTTGGTTGGTCTCGTATTCAGCGCCGACGTAGTGGACCTCCACTACGGCACCAGGCTGCGCCTCAGCACCGTCGCCGACGACGATGTCTTCTACAACAAGGTCGGTCGGCGCTGGGCCAGACTGGGCTTCAATAACAGGCTTATCCATGGGGATTATTCTCCTTGGGAAATCTAGTTTGTTCGTGCGGTCGCATTAAAAACCGAACCGAGCTGCACCTATTATAGGTGCTACCACCCGATTCGGCTTAATTTGGCGAACCCACGGGACGCTTTAGCGCTCGTTACGTGGGGTAACCTTGCGCAAAGTCTCGCCGGTGTAAATCTGGCGCGGACGGTTGATCTTGGTGTTGATCTCCAGCTGCTCGCGGTACTGTGCAATCCAGCCCGGCAGGCGGCCGATGGCGAAGAGGACGGTGAAGAAGTCCGTCGGGAAGCCCATGGCGCGGTAGATCAGACCGGTGTAGAAGTCCACGTTCGGGTAGAGCTTGCGGGAGACGAAGTAGTCGTCATTCAGCGCAATGTCTTCCAGCTTCATGGCCAGATCCAGCATTGGGTCGCCGCCCAAGTGATCGATGATCTCGTGGGCAGTCTCCTTGACGATTGCCGCGCGTGGGTCGTAGTTCTTGTACACGCGGTGGCCAAAGCCCATGAGGCGAACGCCCTTTTCCTTATTCTTCACGCGGTTCATGAAGTCGGTAGCGTCACCATCGTGATTGTTCTGGATATCTTCCAGCATCTCCAGAACGGCCTGGTTTGCGCCGCCGTGCAGCGGACCGGACAGGGCGTTAATGCCGCCGGCGATGGAGACAAACATATTAGCCTGAGCGGAACCAATCATGCGCACCGTGGAAGTGGAGCAGTTCTGCTCATGGTCAGCATGGAGGATAAGCAGCTTATCCAGGGCCTTAGCTACAACCGGGTCAACCTCGTACTCCTCGGTGGGGTAGCCGAACATCATGCGCAGGAAGTTCTCGCGGGCGTTCAGGCTGTTATCCGGGTACATATAAGGCTTGCCCTGGGAAGCACGGTAAGCATACGCAGCCAGCATTGGAACCTTAGCCAGCAGGCGGACGGTGGCCTTATCCAGCTGCTCCGGGTCGAGCGGGTTGAGCTGATCCTGGTAGTACGCGGAAAGAATGTTAAGGGAGGAAGCCAGCACGGCCATTGGGTGCGCGTTGCGCGGGAAGATATTGAACGCGGCCTTGAAGTCCTCATCCAACAGGGTGTGGTGGCGGATTTCGCGGTTAAAGTGGCTGAGCTCCTCCTCGTTAGGCAGATGACCCTTGATCAGCAGATAGGAAACCTCGTTAAAGGAAGCGTTTTCCGCAAGGTCCGCGATATCGTAGCCGCGGTGACGCAGGATGCCCTCTTCACCGTTAATGAAGGTGATCTTGGACTCGGTGGAACCGGTGGAGGTATAACCAGGGTCGAAAGTAACGAGTCCGGTCTCGTTACGGAGCTTGGAGATGTCAAAGCCAGAGTCGCCCTCGGTGGACTGCTTGATGTCCATCTCGTACTCGCCGCCTGGGTACTGGAGCACTACCTTGTTGTCTTCAGAAGCCACGGAAGTTCCTTTCTCTATGTGAAGAGTCATTATTAAGCACTAACTTAAGGAAGTTAGCTTGATACCTCTTCACACTTTAGCAAACTTTGTGACGCCGCCTACAAGTTTCGGTCACCTAAAATAACTGCCGTTCGACCGGAACTGTTCTACACTTGCACGCATGAGCACTCCAGAACTTACGCTGCCCACCGACCTCCTGCCTGCCGACGGCCGCTTTGGCTGCGGCCCCTCCAAGGTTCGCCCCGACCAGCTTGCGGCCATTGACCCCGCGGTCATGGGCACTTCTCACCGCCAGCCGGCAGTGAAGAACCTCGTAGGTTCGGTGCGAGAAGGCTTGAGCGATCTCTTCTCCCTACCGGAGGGCTACGAGATTGTCCTGTCCCTAGGCGGCGCCACCGCTTTCTGGGATGCTGCCACCTTCGGGCTCATTGAACGCCACTCCGCCTACCTCACCTTTGGCGAGTTTTCCACTAAATTTGCCAAGGCCGCCGCGGGTGCACCCTGGCTCGATGCCCCATCCATCGTGGAGTCCCCAGTGGGCACGGCGCCCGACCCACGCAAACTCTCCGCGGAGGCGGACGTCGTCGCTTGGGCACACAATGAAACCTCCACCGGTGCGATGGCAGAAGTCACCCGCCCGCACCCCCGCAATGATCAACAGCTGGTGGTCGTGGACGCCACTTCCGGCGCGGGTGGTCTGCCCGTGCACATCTCCGATACGGATGTCTACTATTTCTCGCCGCAAAAGTGCTTTGCTTCCGACGGCGGCCTGTGGCTCGCCGCCATGTCCCCCGCCGCGCTGGAGCGGATTGAGAAAATCAACGCCTCCGAGCGCTATATTCCCAACTTCCTCAACCTGCAGACCGCGGTAGAAAACTCGCGCAAGAACCAGACCTATAACACCCCGGCCATCGCCACCCTGCTCATGCTGGATAACCAGGTCCAGTGGATGAACGCCAACGGCGGCCTAGACGGCATGGTTGAGCGCACCACGGAATCCTCCACCACGCTGTATAACTGGGCCGAATCCCGCCCGGAGACCACTCCCTTCGTCGCGGAGCCTGCGTCCCGCTCTCTCGTGGTGGGCACCATCGACTTCGCCGAGTCCGTCGATGCCGCAGCGCTCGCCGCCACCCTGCGCGCCAACGGCATCCTGGACGTGGAGCCGTACCGCAAGCTGGGCCGTAACCAACTGCGCATCGGCATGTTCCCGGCTATTGATCCGGCCGATATCGTCAAGCTGACCCAGTGCATCGACTACGTCCTGGATGCGAATTAACGCATCACCCCCAACATGCCCCGCCGCCTCGCAGGCTGCGGGGCATTTTCACGTTATAGTTGAATGCATCACAGATTTGTCCGCCGTCGATAGGCAAAAGGAGCGCCCTATTATGCGCGAGCTGTTCCCAGTTGACAGCGAATCGACCGAAACCTCTTTGGTGCTGCGCACCGAAGACGGCGAAGAGTTTTTCCTCTCCATCACCGATGAGCTGCGCGAAGCCCTGCAGGGCGAGCCGGTAGAAACCCCGGAAGAGGAACCGGCAGCTCCGGCCATCAGCCTGGCCAAGCCCACCAAACCGGAACCGGTGGAAGAGACAAAGATCCGCCCGGCGGAGATCCAAAACCGCATTCGCGCCGGCGCCTCCGCGGCGGAGTTGGCGGAAGAAATGGGCGTGACCGAATCTCGCATCGAGCCCTTCGCCTACCCCGTCATGCTGGAGCGCAACCGCATCGCGGAGATTGCCAAGCAGGCACACCCCGTCCGCGAGGACGGCCCGGCCAAGCTCACCCTGTGGGAGGTTCTGGCCACCGCCTTTGCCGCCCGCGGACACTCACTTTCCGAGTCCAGCTGGGACGCCTACCGCCACCAAGGCGAGGCCTGGATCGTGCGCGTGACGTGGAAGGCCGGCTTGTCCGAGAACGAGGCGGAGTGGTACTTCAAGCAGTCCATGTCCTCGCCTGCCACGGTGGAGGCGCGCAACTCGGTGGCCGCGGACCTGACAGACCCGGATTTCGTCCAGCCGGTGCGCTCGCTGACCTCGCTGGGCAGCGGCCGCTATGACGAAGCTATCGATGGCGACCAGCCGAGCAACGTCACCGACCTCACGGCGCCGACCACCCCTCCGGAAGAGCCGGAGGAAGAGGAGTTCTTGCAGAACCCCTCGCCAGAAGAAAAGCCCACCAAGCGCCGCCGCAAGGCTGTCACCCCGCATTGGGAGGACGTGCTGCTCGGTGTTCGCTCCAATACCAAGCGCCCTAGGGACTAATCGTGGACATCTCTCACGCAGTACTTACTCTCTGGTACATCTCTCAACCCAATGCGGAAGAGGTGTTGAAGACCGAGCCCAAGGCGGATCGCGGCTTTGGGCGGAAGTTCCTCGCCCAGCTGGACCCCACCTTTCCGGTCACGCCGATTGGGCAATTCCCACTTAACCGCTCCGCGCAGACGGATCCGAACGAGTACTACATCGGCGGCTACCCCGGCATCACCGTGGTGCAAACGGTCTGCGAGGGGGATTCTGTTCTCCTTTCCCAGCTGCCAGAAACGCTCCTTAATGCGGTGCCCGCCCAGCGCGTCATCGCGCTGGCCAGCAACGAAAAAGAAGGCTACGCCGGCTTCGCCCTGTGGGAGGGCGGCGAGCTCAAGCGCTGCCTATGCGCCACGCGCGAGCACCTCTACGAGGACACCGGTCTGCCCGAGCCCTTCGAGGCCCCCTACTGGGCAGGAGAAAAATACGAGCCGATCGGCGGGATTTCCCTCCCCTTTGAGCCGCAGGGCATCATGCAGGCAGCCCAGGAACACTGGCTCGGCATCGAGGTGGGCCATGATGGCCCGGATCTGGACGTTGTGGGCTACGCCGTCGATGGCCGCCCAGAGCCAAAGATCGACCCGCCGAAGCCCAAGCAAACCGTGGGGGAACTAGCCGCGCAGTCCGCCAATAAGCTGGGCCTGAACGACTATGACGATTACGAGGATCATAGCGCCGAGCCGGAATCCACCGGCGAGGAAATCATCTCCACCGCCAAGCACTTGGGCTCGCTCATTGGCAATTGGAGCGCTCAGACGTTTAAGTCGCTCAAGGAGCGCTGGCGCTCATAAAAGGAAATGGCGGCGGCGGTTGCCACATTAAGAGAATCGGTGCCAGGGGCCATCGGTATGCGTGCGCGTATATCGGTGGCCTTCATTGCGTGTTCGGTAAGGCCGGGGCCCTCCGCGCCGACGAGCATCGCCACCTTATCCAGGCCGTGCATGGCCTCGGCCAAGTGCATCGCCTGGGGGTTGGGGGTTAAGGAGATGAGGGTAAAGGAGGCGTCGGCAAGCGCCTGCAAGGAACGCTGCCAGGTAGTAAACCCGCCCTCTAAATGGGCAAAGGGCAAGCGCAGCACGTGCCCCATGGACACGCGCACCGAGCGCCGGTAGAGCGGATCCGCCGCACCGGAGCCCAGCAGCACCGCGTCTACGCCCATACCGGCAGCGTGGCGGAAGATGGCGCCGATATTCTCGTGATCGCCCACGCCCTCGAGCACGGCGATGGTCTGGGCAGATTCCACGATCTCGCTCACCTCCGGCTCAGAGGCGCGGTCCGCGGCGGCGACCAGCCCGCGGTGCATATCGAAGCCGGCCACCTCCGCTAGGGTCTCGCGAGAGACCTCGTAGATGGGGCACTCGGGTTCGCCGTACTCAGAAATATAGGACTCTACCTTCTTGGGAAAGCCCACGAGGCAGCGCATGGGGAACCGGGATTCGGCCAGCCGGGAGACCACCAACGGGCCCTCTGCAATGACGAGACCCTCGCCGGATTTATCGGATTTGTTGAGGTTCCGAATATCGTCCAGGCAAGGGTCTGCGGGGTCAGTAATCAGCATGCCCTTAGGCTAGCCGATGGCATTGGAAATCGGATCCATGCCAAAGAAAATCACGAAGAGGCCAGCCAAGAGCCACATGATCCAGTGCACGTCCTTGGCCTTGCCGGCAAAGGTGGACATAAGCGCGAAGGAGATGAAGCCCACGCCGATGCCGTTGGCAATGGAATAGGTAAACGGCATGGTCACAATGGTGAGGAAGGCGGGGATGGCGATCTCCATCTTGGTCCAGCGGATCTCGGTCAGCTGCGCGGCCATCATCACGCCGACGATGACGAGTACCGGGGAGGCGGCCTCAATGGGCACGATTTCATACAGCGGCGTCAAAAACATCGCGGCGAGGAACAGCACACCGGTCATGAGGTTGGCCAGGCCGGTGCGGGCGCCATCGGCAATGCCGGCGGAGGAATCCGCGAAGACGGTATTGGAAGAAGCAGAGCCCAGGCCGCCGGCCACGGCGCCGAAGCCCTCGACGACGAGGGCCTTCTTCATGTCGGGGAGATTGCCATCGGCGTCAACAAGCTTGCCTTGCTTGCCCAGGCCGGTCATGGTGCCCATCGCATCAAAGAAGTTGGTCAGCAAGAGCGTAAAAATCAGCAGCACCGTGGAGATGACGCCGATCTTGGTAAAGGCGCCCACCAGGTTCACATCGCCCACGATGGACAGATCCGGAATGCCGCCGAGCGCCTCCGGTTTCACGGGCGCGGCCATGCCCCAATCCTCAGAGCCGGTAAACGCCTGCACGATGAACGCGATGACGGTGGTAAGGACGATGGCGATGAAGAGCCCGCCCGGCACGTTCCGGATGACCATAAAGGAACAAATAATGAGGCCAATGACAAAGACCAGCGCCGGCCAAGTGGAAATCGATCCATTAATACCCAGGCTCACCGGCACGGTGGTGTGCGCGGCATCCGGCACGCGGGTGACAAAGCCACCGTCCACGAGGCCGATCATGGCGATGAACATGCCGATGCCCACGCCCATCGCCGCCTTCATGGACTGCGGGATGGCATCAAAGACGGCGGTGCGGAAACCGGAGATGGCCAGCAGGACGATGATGATGCCCTCGATGACCACCAGGCCCATGGATTCTTGCCAGGTCAGCCCGCTGGTGGCGACCATGCTCACGCCCACGAAGGTATTCATGCCCAAGCCTGCGGCCATGGCAAAGGGGTACTTGGCAATGGCGCCAAAGAGGATGGACATGACGCCGGCGACCAGCGCGGTGGCGGCGGCGACCTGTGGCACGCCCAGCGCGTAGCCCTCCGCGTCCTCGGTAGTACCGAGGATGAGCGGGTTCAAGAGGATGATATAGGCCATGGCGAAGAACGAGACCGTTCCCGCGCGTAGCTCGGTTCCAATGGAGGAACCACGTTCAGAGATATGGAAGTAGCGATCGAGAGTGGCTTTCAACGCCTGCGCCTTTCACGTACAGCGAGTCTTACGCCATAAGTGTGCTGCCTTAATCCTCGATTTCAAAATCCTGGAAGATGGGCTTTTCATCATCGAAGGCCACTTCCGGGGTCTTTTCTTCCCGCACGCGCGTCTGCGAATGTGCACCGCAGCCATAGCGCGAGTGCACCACTCGGCCGTCCGCCGAGTACTCATTGGCGCAGACGCCATAGTTGTCCATCAGCTGCACATAGAACGCACAGGTGCGGCACTGCAGGCGCGCCTTGGCCGCCATATCGGTATTCGGGCCGAACTCGGTGCGCCAGCGCTTCTTGGCATCTTCCAGGCCGGACTTGGAAAGTTTGTCACCGTCTAGCCGGGAATCATCCACGGCCGGTGGCATCAGGTCTCCGGGGCCAAGGTCACCGGGGCGCACACGGTCCTCATAGGGCACCCATTCCGGCGGCTGCAGGGCCTCCCCTCCCGGCACCAGCGCCACCTCATTAACGGTGACGTAGCGCGATCCCTCCGCGCAGGCGAGCACCGCCTGCCATTCCCAGCCGGGGTAGCCAGGCATTTCTGCTTCAAATCGGTGGGTAGCAACGTTTCGGCCCATCCCGGCGACGCCGATATGCTTGCCGACGCCCCCTTCCCCCACCTCATCCAACGCCTCGCGCGCGATGCGCACGGCGCGGGAATCGATCAACGGATTTGCTTTTCGCTTACTCACGCCCCTCATTATTCATTATGGAGCGCACGCGATGGTACATATGGTGCATGTCGTTTCTTTCCCGCGCCGCCTGCATTCTCCTCCCCTGCACGCTCGTCGCCTGTTCCTCTACACCAGCAGAACCCGAAGTAGAGCACCTCTCCGTCGAGGTTCTCGGCACCGCTTCCCTGCCGCCCAATTCCTTTACGCAGGGCCTCGAAACGGATCCGGACGGCAACCTGCTCCTAGGCACCGGCCAATGGGGAGAATCCCGCTTGGAGCGCTTCTCCCCCGAAACCGGCAAAACCTTGTCCGAAACGCGCCTGGATAAGCGCTACTTTGGCGAGGGCATCACCCAAGCCGGCGATTCCATCTGGCAGCTGACCTGGAAGTCCGGCCAAGCTCTGAAATACGACCACGACCTGCGCCAGGTAGATACCGCCACCTACTCGGGCGAGGGCTGGGGCCTGTGCAATACCGGCGAGGATCTCCTGATATCCGATGGCTCCGCGACCCTGCGGCACATGGACCCAGAGACCTTCGCGGAGCGCTCCACAACCGACGTCACCCTAGAGGGAAAGCCCCTCGAAGACATCAATGAACTCGAGTGCGTGGGCGATGCCGTCTACGCCAATGTCTGGATGGATGACAATATCTACCGCATCGATCCCTCCACCGGCCGCGTGACCGCCGTAATCTCCACGGATGCGATAGATAAGTCCCGCTATACCGACCCCGATGATGTCCTCAACGGCATAGCACACATCAAAGACGATGAGTTCTGGCTAACCGGCAAGCGGTGGAAAGAACTCTTCCACGTTCGAGTAAGGTAAAGGCACATGGCAACCCGTAAGGAAGCAAGGAAAAAGTCGCTGCTGCAGATCTTGGCCCTCATCGTGGTCGTGGCGGTCATCGTCGCCGCCGTAGTGATCTTCCAAAACTGGTGGAACCAGCGCCCGGGTCCCGATCCCCGCGACATCAAGATCACCGCCTCCGTGGGCGATAAGTCCATCGACGTCGCCCCGTACATTGCATGCGAGCCCGGCACCGAATGCCCGGAAGGCGAGGTCCCGAACCTCACCGTTGGGGATGATGACACCCTCAAGCTCGATATTCCCGAAGAAATCTCCGACCACGAGTGGAAGATTCTTTCCATCTACGATGACCCCGCCGCCAACGATGAAACCGCACACGGCGCGAACGAGACCAGCGAGGTATCGATCCCCGGCTCGGTAGAGCCCATCAAGGCCTCTACCGGCAAGCGCCCCCGCCTCAAGGTGGTGGAAATTTCCTCCATGATGATTGGCACCGATGACAACGGTGGCGAAACCCCCTTGGCCACCGTGTGGTCACTTACTACGATGACCGATAAAGAACGAGAAGCCTCCGCGGAGGAATCCACGAAGGCTTCTGATTAGCTATCCAAATCCTTCGCGATTGCGCGGAGGATTTCTGCTACCTGGCGCCCAGTCTTGCGCTCCGGGTAGCGGCCGGAATTAAGCACCGGCTGAATCTGCGACTCCAGCAATGTCATCACGTCAGAGACCATGCTGCCGAGCTCTTCCGGCTTGCGGGCCGGCGTACGGCGACGCGGCTTATCCAATACCTTGACCCGCAGAGCCTGCGGACCGCGGCGCCCGGCCGCGAAATCGAAGTCGATGCGCTGGCCGGGGAACAGTTCCTCTACTCCCTTGGGCAGCACGTTGCGGCCAACATAGACGTCTTCATCGCCCGGGTTGCTGACGAAACCGAAACCTTTCTCGGCGTCATACCACTTCACTTTGCCAATAGGCATAGGTACCCACCTCTTCTCTAGGGGAAAATCTTTATTTTAGCCGCCTGGTCAAAACAACAGAAGTCACGACAATAATGCGACACACCCGCGTTACATGACACAGATCACAGCTTGACACTCACCTGCGCAAATACCCCTCGACTAACCACATTTGCCACAATTCTTTCCCATTTAGTGCCCATAACGTGACACTTTCGTTATAAACCGCTACGCTGTCCCCCAGACATTTAAGAGCCGTTAAGAAAGTTGCCCTCGCCCGCCCTTTCTTTTTGGTACTTGATCTTTGCACTTAATGCGGGCACACAGAGAGGACTAACTACATGGGACGCCACTCCGCTAAGAACCGTATGGCCGCTAAGTTCACCGCCGGCACCGTCGCCTTCGGCGCCGCCGCTGCCATCATGGCACCAACCGCATCCGCTGCCCCAGATTCCGACTGGGACCGCCTGGCACAGTGCGAGGCCGGCGGCAACTGGCACATCAACACCGGCAACGGCTACCACGGCGGACTGCAGTTCAACCCGCAGACCTGGCAGGCCAATGGTGGCGGCCAATTCGCTGCTACCGCTGACCAGGCTACCCGCGAGCAGCAGATCGTTGTTGCCGAGCGCGTGCTTGCTTCCCAGGGCTGGGGCGCATGGCCGGCTTGCTCCGCTTCCCTTGGCCTGAACTCCGCTCCTACCCAGCGCACCGCTCCGTCCGCTGCCCCTAAGGCTCCGGCCCAGGCACCGGCTCCGGTCAAGCAGGCTGCCGCTCAGAAGTCCGACGAGCTGGCCGTTGATGCTCTGTACAACACCATCAAGAATGCCGCTAACTCCTACGGCCTGGCTCTGCCCCCGCAGTTCACCGAGCTGTACAAGGCTAACCGCCACGACTTCAACAACTTCTACTCTGCCAACCGCAACGTCATCGACCCGATTGCGCAGATGATTGAGAACATCACCCGCTAAGGCATAGCGATAAAAGGGCCCCTTTGCAGTAGTGAACTGGCCCCCGAAAGTTGGACTGGTTTAATTCTAGGCGGTTAGGGCTTCAAG
>OJXO01000119.1_pt1 | contig 24224 bp, 23 predicted proteins | sample 1600721 | NCBI WGS metagenome assembly OJXO01 (sample SAMN04436634, study PRJEB24849) | human gut metagenome | biome: human gut; feature: NICU; material: stool | host: Homo sapiens | place: USA: Saint Louis, MO | collected 2010-01-30
AGACACAACAACACCCTCCTAAGGGAAAGTGTTGCAACGACCCTCTGAACTCAAGCTATTTCGCAGGTGCCCGTCTATGAAGCCTTCCTCATTGCTGCCGGGTCTCATTGCCGGCATTGTCTTGGGTCTTGCGCTATGGCTCGGTTCTGGGAGCCTGTGGCTTCTTCTAGGCGGAGTTGTGCTTGGTTTAATGGGCGCCTCGCTTCTCAAGCTCGCCGCTGATCCCTCTCGGTCGCGCAAAAATCGCGATGATAACTTCCGTGATTAGGCGGATTCTCGCTGCAGTAATAGGTCTTAAGAAACCCCTTTATAAAATGCAGGACACTTATAAAGCTTCCACAGTAACCTTCCAGACTCTCTTAGTAGAAAAAGAAAGTCTTTATTAATAAGGGGACTGCGGCAACGCGCTCCCCTCTGTCTTGAAGGAGAACGCTCGGTGTCCGCATCTTCGCGCATCGTTGGGCTTGATATAGCCCGCTCACTTGCCATTATTGGCATGGTAGTCCTGCACATGGCCTCCCTCGTGTGGCATACCAAAGTCATTCTCAACGGCCTGCCCGCTGCGCTTTTTGCCATTTTGGCTGGCGTCACATTGATGATCATTGCCCGAAGTTTCACGGTGACGACGCTTCTGCGCATCCTCGCCCGCGGCTGCATAATTACACTCATCGGCCTCGCGCTACTGCCCCTAGGGGGAGAGATTCAGGTCGTCCTAGTAGTAATCGGCATCACCATGATGTTGCTGTGCTGGGTTCCCCCATTGCACTGGGCCTGGAAGCTAATCCTATTCGCTGCGGCCACCGTAGCCGCGACCGTGAAATACGCTCCGCTGACCCTACCGCAGGTATACCCACTGCTGGCCTATGTCGCTTATTTCCTCGCCGGCATGCTGCTCTATGAAATCTATATTCGCAAGCAAGGCGCAGTCGCGCAGTGGGCTTCCACTGCTATAGCCGGCATCGTTGCCGCTATCGGATTTTACTTCCGCTTTACTACGGACATTCCTGGCTGGCTGCGTTTTACCGGGCACACCGGCGTAGTGGGCGAGATCGTGCTGTCCATTGCCGTCGCCGCAGTCGTCCTACACCTATGCTTGCTTGTCGGCCGAACTGCGCCCAAGCTGGCCTATCCCTTTGCGGCGCTGGGCGCGATGTCACTGAGCATCTACATCCTGCACGTGCTCACCGCCTATTACTGGCAAGGCCACATCGCCCTGCACAACACCGCCTGGGCCTGTGCCTTCATCGCCCTCTTCCTCGTTATCGCAACCCTGTGGCGCCGCCTGATAGGGAAGGGGCCGGCCGAATGGGCCGTCGCCAAAGTTATCGCCATCGCCGTTCCTGCCGGAAAGAAGGACTAATCATGCAGCACAAAATCTTCCCTGCCTTGCTCGCCGCCAGCATTGTGGCATTGACCGCCGCCCCAGCTAGCGCCCTTGAACATGGGGATCCAGCCGCGGATTCAGAGGAATCCCGTACCGTTGCACAGCTCAAAATCGGCCGTGTGGGCAGCTTCGGTGATTGCACCGGCACCCTCGTCGCCGCGCAATGGGTGCTCACCGCACGCCACTGCCTCGAGTCCGTGAATAATAAGGGCACCCAAGCCCGCATCAACGGAACCACCTACGACGCTGATTCGTGGGCGCTATCCCCGCTTTCCGACGCCGCCCTTCTCCACCTCACCGTCCCTGTCACCGATACAAAACCCGCAGAGATTTCCACCCAAGTTCCTGAACCAGGCAAACGCGGCACCCTCTACGGCTGGAGCAGTAGTTCTTCTATGGCGCGCCGCGGTCAGCTGCCCCAAGCGGAAATGGAGGTGGCTGAGCTCCTCGGCGGTAGCCCCGCCGCACCTGCTGGCGCGGACGCTGGCGCGGATGCTGGCGCGGGCGCCGCCACGGATGCTGGTGAGGATGCCGATGGTGGAGAAAGCGTTCCCGCGGCTGAGGCCATGCCGGGACTTAAAATGCCGGAGGGTACGGAAAGCGTGCCAGCCAGCGAGGCGATGCCGGGTGGGGCGCCAGATGGCCCGATGCCACTAATTGAAAGCGCCATTCTCGACGTACACTCCACCGGCCGAGCCGGCATGCAGGGTGGTGACTCCGGCGGCCCCTTCTTTGTAGACGGTAAGCTCGCCGGACTCGCCACGGCGGGCACCGCGAACGGGGACCCAGACCTGCCTTCACCTAGCGCGGCTATTACCACGCTGGCCGGCACCAAGGAGTGGATCGAGGGAGTAGTGAGCGGACGCGATAAGGAAGCGATTCTCACCGCGGAAACCACTCCCGAACCGCCGAAAACCCCGCAGACCAGCGCCGACCACCCTTGGCTTTATGCCGGCATAGCAGTGCTAGGTCTTATTGCCGCCGCAGTAGTATCCCGCATTCCCGGCCTACGGGGCCGCAAGCGTTAGAAAATCTCGATGCGCCCGCCCAGGGACTCGGATTGGCGCAGCTGTGCCACCCACTTCGGGCCGCCTGGGTGTAGGCGCAGCACCGGGCGGGAAGAAATCTTGACCGGGGAGACCGATTCCTTGCGCGCGCCGGAACGGGCATCGATGCGGGTGCGGGCGCGATAGCCGGCGTCGGAAAGCTCAGCGATGGAAGGTTCGGGGGAGTCGAGCTTTTCTCGGGCATCGCGCAGCAAGTCCAAGGCCTCGTCCAAAGCCTCCACCAGCGCCGGCGCATTGGTCTCGCACATCTGCTGCACCAGCTCCGGGTGCGTGCCGGCCACGCGGGTAGCGTCCTTGAAAGAACCGGCAGACAGGGACTGTGCCAGGATCCCGCCGTTATCGCCCACCACGGCGAGGATCTCCGCAAAGACGTGCGGCAGGTGGGAAATGCGCGCCACCGCGGCATCGTGATTAGCCACGCGGATAGGAACCGCCTCTGCGTGCACCATCTGGGTCATGCGCACGACCTCGGTGAAGGTCTCAATCCACTGCTTCGGAATCTTTTCCCCGCGCGCCTCACACTCGGCGGCGTAGTCATAGGTAATGCCCCACGCCGCGCGGCGGAACAGGTCCTTCTGCGAGTTATCCCAACCGGACTTGGACGTGCCCGCCATCGGGTGGCCACCCACGTAGCGCGACTCCATTCCGCGCTCCAGTACCTGCTGGCGTACGGCTGTCTTCACGGAGACGACGTCCGTAATACCGCAGCTCGGCGCGTGCTCCTGAATGGCGTCAAGCACCTCGCCCACCGCGCCCATAGGCACGGCTATGACAATGAGCGCGTTTTCCGTCTCCGCGCGGGTCAAAATCGCCGGAAGATCATCGGTGACGTCAAAACCCTGCTTTACTGCAGTGCGGGCGCCGGACGTGGAGTGGTTGTAGCCAAAAACGGGGTGATTGTATCCGGCGAGATCGCGCAGCAAAGAGCCGCCGATGAGGCCGAGGCCAATAATGCAGATAGGGCGTTGAACATCTTGAGAACTCACGATGACAATTGTGGCACAACACGACTAATCTCACGAGGTATGAGCAACGAAAATTACTCCTTCGCAGTAACCGTCGCCCGCAACGCGGGCCAATGGCTGGTGCGCAGCTTCAACGATGACTTTGAGGATCCGCAGACCTCCATCAATGCGGTGCGCAGCCTGCGTTCCGAGGGCGCTGCGTTCGCGCTGCTGTGCGTGGAGGATGCCTATTTTATTGCCGTGCGCCCCGTGCCGGGCGGGGTAAAGATGCTCATCTCGGACGCCACCTATGGTGTCGACGATGACTTCGCCGCCGATTTCATGGATATCAACGATCATGAAATCCCGGATGTGGACCCCGAAGAGGCCGATCCTTATGGCGAGGGCGATTTCGATATCTTCGCTGACCTTGGTCTATCCGAGGACCAGGTGGGCTACATCATTGACAATGATGAGGACTGGCCTTCCGATATGTTGCTGCGCATCGCCGGCGAGCTCGGCTTTGGCGATGAGTTGGAAGACGTCATTGATAACGCCTGAGCCCTTGCTGCGCGCTGAGGCTCGGATGCGCCGCGCCCTCGACGTCGCCAAGCGTACGCCGGCCGGCGACGTCCCCGTGGGTGCGGTGCTTTACGACGCCGCCGGAACCGAACTTGCCATCGGCGTCAACCGCCGCGAAGAGCTTGCGGACCCCACCGCCCACGCCGAGGTCGAGGCTATTCGCCAGGCCGTTCGCGTGCACGGCGATGGCTGGCGGCTTTCCGGCTGCGAACTCGTCGTCACCCTAGAACCCTGCGCCATGTGCGCCGGCGCCTTGCAAGCTGCCCGTGTTTCTTCCGTGGTCTTTGGCGCCTTCGAGCCCAAGACCGGCGCGTGCGGCTCGCTTATCGATGTCCTGCGTGCCCCCACCGCCCCCTTTACCCCGCAGGTCCGCGGCGGCGTGCTCGAAGACGAATGCGCTGGGTTGCTCCGAAACTTCTTCGACGGCCTGCGCTGAAAGTGCGTACACTGGTGGTCATACAACAACCGTCTACTCAAAGGAGTGAACATGAGCGATTTGGAAAACAAGAAGGATGGCCTTGTAGGCAAGGCAAAGGAAGCCTACGGCGAAGCTACCGACAACAAGGACGTAGCTAACGAGGGCAAGGCCGACCAGGTCACCTCCGAGGCTAAGGACAAGCTGTCTGACGCTGCCGAAGGCATCAAGGACAAGGCCAACGAGGTTATCGGTGGCCTGAAGGACGACTAATCCTCGTCCCCGTTTCTCATATCGCTGCGCTGGCACCCCGCCGGCGCAGCGATTTTGTCGCTCGGGCCCACTCCCGTAATCTGGAACGCGGTGGCGTGTCCGAGCGGCCGAAGGTGATCGCCTCGAAAGCGATTGTTGGGTAACCCCCAACCGCGGGTTCAAATCCCGCCGCCACCGCGCGAGGCCCCGACCTGTTAATGCAGGTCGGGGCCTATTTTAGTTTTTCTCCGCCAGGGAGCCTTGGGGCGCTGGGGTAGCTAAAGCGTCCTGCTTTGCGCGTGCAGACCGCGCGCGGCGGTGCTGCAGGGTGGGGAGGAACCACGTTGCGATAGCCGCGACGACAGCAATAATGCCCGCGGTCCACGTGAGGTATTTCACGGGGGTAAACCACCACGCCAGGGCCGCGATTGCTGCGATGACGATCCATGCGACGGGCACGAGGAAGCTGGGTTGTTCGGCCCACGGTTCCCGTGGGAATCGGCTACGGGCCTCTGCGCGGATGCGGCGTGGCGTTTTATGGCCAAGTGTCAAGGAACAGGCGACCACAAAGCCCAATCCGATACTGGCGATGAGCAGGTTGCCGCTTACGCCGCCGAACATAAATACGCCGACGGAAAGAGCTAAGGATAAGCGTTCACCGAACGTGAGTGGGAAGTTCTGTGTGGGATCCACATCTGGATAGATGCTGGTGAAGATGTCTTTGCGGGAGTCGTTTTGCATTCTTTGCTTCTTATAGGGGTGGTTTATTGACAGTTGGAAGAAGTTAGGACAGGATAAACTTACTGCACTAAGGCAAGCCTAGCCTATATCGTCTTTAGACACGGAAACAAGGTTCTCAATATGATTGGAAAACTGTGGAAGTCGGCGTTCGGCATCATCGTCGCTGCTTTCCTCGTCGCGGCATTCGCCCCACTTTTGTCATCTGCTCCAGTGGCCCACGCAGATGAATCCTGCACATGGAAGTGGGGTATCAAGCAGTCATTCCGCAGCTACGTCAAGGGCAATATCGCCCACGGTGGATGGGGTGCCAATGGCATTGGCTTTACAGGCGACGAACAGGGCGATGGTGCGTTCGTCTTTACCCCAGGAAAGCCCGATGCGTCTGGTGGAAACGTCACGATTCCGTTCAATGGAACGCTGAGCTTTACCGGCCACGATGGGATCTTGGACATGACGATGTCGGACTTCAAGGTCAAGGCCTCTGGAGAGCAAGCGCAGATTTCCGTGGACTACGTCTCCTATGAGATGAACCGCCAAGACCTCAGCCGCGGTAAAAAGATCCAAGGCAATGATGAGGTAATCGCCACCATTAATCTGGCCAACCCCGTCGAAGATGGTGCCGGGAAGGTTGATTTGTCTGGATCTACCGCTCTGACCTCCGGCGGGGCCAAGCTATTTACCGGCTTCTACCAGCCGGGCGAAGCCTTAGATCCGTCCTCCGGCAGCATTGCGCTCGACGGCTCGTGCGCCGGATCCGGTTCTGGCTCTGATTCCGGTGGGAAGCGCCCATTGACCTCCATTACGGGTTCCTTCACGGGCTTTAACAAGGAAGCTATGGACATCTTGTCTGAAACCAATGACACGATGAACGGGATTACTACGTTCATGGGCAATACCCAGGCGTTCCTGGATGAGTTGGAGTCTTTCAATAACCGGGGTGGATCGAACTCGAATTCGGGTGGTTCTACTTCGGGTACGTCGAACTCCACTGGAGGAAACTCGGCTTCTACTAACTCTGCATCGGGAAATTCATCACCGAGCAACTCTGGTTCGGGCGGAGGCAGCGGTGCTTCAGGTGCTGGCAAAACAGCGGCTTCTGGTCCTGCGCACTCTGGATCTGCGAGCTCTGGCACCCCGAGCTCAGGTAGTTCGGGCGAGGGAGGATCTGGCGGGGACGGTGCCGTCTGTGAGGCTACTGGTGTTACTCAAGCCACTGCTCAGTGGGGTTTAAAGAAATCCTTCCAGTCCTATATCACCGGATCCATTGCCCAGGGCCGATGGGATCTCTCTGGTGTTGGCTATGACAATGGGCGTTTCCAATTCACGGGTAACTCTGGTGCCGTAAAAGATGGCGCGGGCTCCGTGCAATATGGCGGAAGCATGCAGTTCACTGGGCACCACGGCAAGTTGGACCTTAACATCGCCAACCTGGAAATCACCTTTAACGGCAATTCTGGCGAGCTTATTGCTGACGTGCGCTCTTCCAATATGGAAGGGAAGAAGAATGACTTTGGACGCACTGTTATTGGCACCCTGAACTTTAAATCCCTCGACATCGGCACGGACGCCGTGTCCGGTGAAGCTGCGGTATCGCTTTCTGAAGCCGGTTCCCAGGCACTCGCTGAGTTCTATGAACCAGGCACCCAGCTGGACCCGTTGAGCTTCCACGCCACCTTGGGTGGAAGCGCTGATTGCGCCGCCGTATCCGGTGGTGGCGGATCTAGCTCTGGTTCTGGATCCGGCGGATCCGGTGGATCTGGCGCAGGCGGAAACGGAAAGGGAACTCTTAGTTCCAAAAGCGGCGCTCATGCCGGGGCCGGGGATCCAGTGCTAGCCGGTGACTCGGGGCAGGGATACGAGGACGGATCGAACAAATTCAAGGTCAAGTCCGCGACGTCTCCCGGCGGGAGCCTAGATAACCCGACGACCTATCTACTGCTCTTCATTGTCGGATTGATCATCGCCGGTGGCTCCACCAGCCGGCTTGTCATGAACAACTCTTAGAAAGATTGCCGTGAAACTTGTTCTTCGTTTCCTCGTACCATTCCTGTGCATCTTCAGTCTTACCGCGTGCGGTGTGCAGGGAAGCTATACCGATCAGCTACCGGATCCCGCTGATCTCTCGGATCCCAGATCTTTTGAAGGTGTCAGTGACGTCAAAGATTTTGACGATATCGAACCGGTTACTGATAAGGCAGAGCCGGCGCTTCCGGTGGAGCTTACCGATGCCGATGGTAACGACGTTACCGTCACCGATGCCTCCCGCATCCTGGCTTTGGATATCTATGGCACCTATACCAATACCCTTAGCGGCTTGGGGCTTGCGGATAATATCGTCGGCCGCACAGTTTCTTCTACCGAGCCCAACCTGGCCGATCTTCCGGTGGTGACCGAAGGTGGCCACAACATCAACGTGGAGGCGGTGCTGGAGCTGCAGCCGACGCTCGTCATTGCAGACCATTCCATTGGCCCGCGCGATGCCATCGATCAAATCCGCGCGGCGGGTGTCACCACCGTGGTGATGGAACCTGAGCGCACGATCGATTCGGTGGGTGAGGACATCACCACGCTTGGCGATGCCCTCGGCCTGCCCAATGAAGCACGCGAGCTGGCGGATCGTTCCACCAAGGAAATCGACGAGGCAAAGGAAGCCATCAAGAAGTTGGTTCCCGATGATCCAATGCGCATGGCGTTCCTTTACGCTCGCGGAAACGGTGGCGTCTTCTTCATCATGGGTGATGGTACCGGTGCGCAAGATCTGATTGAAGGCATTGGCGGTGTGGATGTGGCTGCAGAAAACAACCTTTCCTATGCGGAACCCGCTAATGCTGAGGCGCTGGCGCGCATCAATCCAGAGGTGATCATCATGATGACCAATGGCCTGGAATCCACCGGCGGAATTGACGGCTTGCTGGAGCGGCCCGGCGTTGCTCAAACCACCGCCGGCCAAAAGAAGCGCATCGTGACCATCCCGGACGGCCAGTCGTTGGCATTTGGTCCCATGACTGGGCAAACGCTGGTGAAGCTAGCAAAGGCTGTGTATGACCCGGACAATGAGTAAGGACCCGGACACCTTCGCACGCCGACGCACGCAGCGGACTTGGATATTCGTACTGCTGGGGATCCTCACCGTTGTCGCGGCGCTCATCTCCGTCGTGCTGGGGCAATACTATGTACCGCTGTCTGATCTCTTTCGCATTTTGGCAGCTGGCCACGGGGAGGATTCCTTGACCGCAAGTGTGGTGTGGGGCATCCGCCTACCGCGTTTGGCCTTGGGGCTCGTGGTGGGCGCGGCCTTGGGCGTTGCCGGCACGCTGATGCAGGCGGTATTTGCCAACCCCTTGGCAGAACCCTCCATTATTGGCGTTACCTCCGGTGCGGGCGTTGGTGCGGCCGTGGTCATCGTCTTTAATATCGAGTTCTTCGGTACCTTTACCGTTCCAGCCGCGGCCTTCCTGACCGCGCTGCTGGTTACCTTCATCATCTATCAGCTTGCGCGCCACAACGGACGGGTGGTTGTGGTGCACCTGATTCTCACCGGCATCGCCATCAATGCGGTATGCAACGCCATTATCTCTTTCATGGTGTACCTAGCGCCGACCGCCAACCGCGAAGCGATCATCTTCTGGCAGATGGGCTCCCTCAACGGCTCACAGTGGAAACACGTGTGGGCGGTACTGCCCATCGTGGTGGTTGGCCTCGCAGTGGCCTTGCGCCTGGGTAAGCAGTTAGACGTCCTCGCGCTCGGCGAGCGCGCCGCCGCGCATACCGGTGTGAACGTGCCACGGCTGCGCATCGTGGCGATCGTGGCATCGGCAGTGTTGACTGCAGGGGCCGTTTCCTTCGCCGGCCTCATTGGCTTTGTGGGACTTATCGTTCCCCACCTGCTGCGCAGCATCGTCGGACCAGAAAACCGCATCCTGCTGCCGGCTTCCGCCCTTGGCGGTGCTGTGCTCATTGGTTTCGCTGACGTGGCAGCGCGCACGATGATTCCCTTTGCGGATCTTCCCATCGGCATTTTCACCGCGCTGGTGGGCGGTCCCACGTTCTTCATCCTGCTACGGCGCATGATGCGCAAAGGAGCGCACTGATGATAAACGTCAAAGACTTAACTGTTCGCGTGGGGGAGCACACCCTCGTGGACCAAGTGTCCTTTACCGCCCAAGCGGGCGAAGTTACCGGGCTTATCGGCCCGAACGGCGCCGGCAAATCCACCGTACTTGCCGCCGTTGCCGGAGACATCGATTATTCCGGTGAAATCACCGTGGGTGGGCTATCGCCCAAGGCGCCAGCGCGAGAGCTCGCGTGCACGCGTGCAGTGATGCTCCAGGACGTCTCGGTGTCCTTCGAATTCCTCGTCCGCGATGTCGTTGCGATGGGGCGCCGCCCGTGGGAAGGAACTGCCTACGCAGACCTTGACGATGACTTTATTGATGCCGCCCTCGATACCGCCGGCGTCGCGCACTTAGCGGGCCGAGACATCAGCACGCTGTCCGGCGGTGAGCGTGCCCGCGCGGCCTTCGCACGGGTGCTTGCCCAAAATACCCCGGTGATCTTGCTCGATGAGCCAACGGCCGCGCTGGATATCCGGCACCAAGAACAACTGTTGGGCTCAGTAAAAGCCCTTGCCCGCGAGGCAGGCGTCGCCGTCCTCGTGGTGCTGCATGACCTCAATGCGGCAGCAGCATATTGCGATCATCTCGTATGCCTAGCGTGCGGGGGATTAGCAGCCCAAGGGCGCGTAGATGAGGTCTTTACCGGTCCTACCTTGTCTCAAGCGTATGGCTGGCCGATATCCGTCGAGGGGCTGCGGGTACATCCGCAGCGTGCAACGCCCACCATCAACCCACTCTTCTCACACAAATTGGAGGATTTCCATGTTTAAGAAAGTAGTGGTCACTGCTCTCGCGGCGACCGCACTCACCGTGCCACACGCTTCTGCGGAAGAAACCTGCACCATAGAATCCGGTTCCTTGAACTGGGGAATTAAGTACTCGTGGCGTTCCTACCTCAAAACCGGTTTCGCTGCTGGTGATTGGTCCACTAGTGGCCCAGTGACGCAAACCGGTGATCCTAAGGGGAAGGATTTCTCTTTCGGCTTCGAGGTAGATCCTGAAACCTCTACGGTAACGGTAGATGAGGAGGGCAATGTGGTGTCGTCCAATATCGAAAGCAAAGACTCCTCGATCACGTTCACCGGTCACCACGGCGCTCTACATTCCACGGTTGTGGCACCTTTCATCAAGACCTCCGGTAATGAAGCCCATCTCGGTTCCGGCTACGAGGTTTATCACGTAGAGGGTAAGAATATGCTTCAATACACCGAGGACGACCACATCGACGCCAATAAGCGCACCGGGGATGGGATCTTTGGCCACGGCACGGCGCAATGGACCAAGGAGGGCGATACACTCACCCTTTCCGCCAGCGATGTGCGGTACAAGGAGCAGCAGGGAACAAAAGATGGAAAAATCGAGGGCGTAGACCAACTCTTCATGGGCATGTATAGCTCGGAGAACAAGCCTGAGCTTGATGATGCCCACCTAACCCTCAAGGTTTCCTCTGGTTGTGGCCAGAAGAAGGAAGAATTGCCGCAGGATCAGAAAAAGCCGCAGAATGAGCCTGCTCCGGAGCCGCCGGTAGCTTCGCCGGAAAAGGAAGAGAAGCCACGGAGTCAGCCACCAGCGAGCTCGCAGACCCTGGCATCGCCGAAGAAGCCGGAGACCTCAAAGAGCCCTGAATCTTCGGAGTCTAAGAAGCCGGGAACTGATAAGCCTGAGAAGGACACTCCCTCCGGTTCTAGCTTTGCCAAGGTGTGGAACTACATCTTGGGCGTAGCAACCATTGGCAGCATGTTTGCCATTCTTGGGCAGGCCTTTATAAAGTCGGGCGCCCTTGAGAGCGTGCGTGCTCTTCTCCACAGGTAATAGGGGTTAGCTAAGCGCCCCGTGCCGGCAGCCACATCCCAATACCGTGAGCACTGCTTGCGGGGGTGGGGAGTTAGTTCTTTTGGTTGATTTCTCCCCACAAGCCTTGTAGATAAGGGTTGCCTAACCTTACTTTTATATTTAGACATTAGGTAAGCATTACTTTGGAGGAAGTCAGTGACTGTGACGCTCAAGAAACCATTATCCGTCGCATTGCGCGAGGAGACCGCCCAGGCTCACGAGAACGCGGAGGGTTCGGCGTTTATGCAGCGGCTCATGTCGGGCCAGCTGAGCGCTGAGGCCGCAGCCGATTTGAGTGGCCAGCTGTGGTTTGTTTATGAGTCTCTGGAGCATGGAGTCCGCAGTGTGGCGCATACTCCAATCGCCGGTGCGGTGGCCGATCCACGCCTTGAGCGGCGCTTCGCTCTGGAGGCGGATTTGGCGGCGCTCGTCGGTAGCGACTGGCGCGAAAAGATCCGGATCCTGCCGGCCACGGCATCCTACGTTGCCCGCCTAGAAGAGGTATCCGGCAGTGCGGCAGAAGTGGTAGCCCACCACTATGTTCGGTATCTCGGTGATATCTCCGGCGGCCAGGTGATTGCCGCGCGCCTCGGCACGCTTTATGACATCGAACCGGATGCACTGAACTTTTATGACTTCAGTGCTATCGGCAAGATTCCGCCGTACCGCAAGGGCTACCGCGAACGCCTAGACAGTCTCATGCTGACTGCGGAGCAGCGTGAGGCATTGCTCTCGGAGGCGCAGCGCGCATTCGCTTTCAACTCGGGAATCTTCGCCGAGCTTGATAAGCGACACTGATTTACTTTTTCTAATTTTCCAATTAAGGTAAGGCTCGCCTAATGTTTTAGGCAAAGCTTCACCACTGCTCTCAAGAGGAGAAATTCATGAAAACAACATCCGTCATTGCCGTTGGAGCGGTTGCACTCGGCGCCGTCACCGCGCCCGTAGCCTCTGCCGATGAGGCTCCAGCCGATGTCCCCGCCGTGGAATCCGGCCAATTGAATTGGCCCATCAAGGAATCCTTCATTCACCACGTGGACACCAATCCGCTTGCCAAAGGCATAATCAATACCACCGAAGGCGCGGAGAAGGTAGGAAAGGACTTCACCTTCCCGGTCGATGCCGCCCACACCACGCTGGATGCTGAGGGAAACGGCACTATTGGTACTCAGGGATCCGTGCAGATTCAAGGCTATCCAGGCTTCGGCCCTAATGGTTCCTACGGCCTGGATCTCACATTCTCGGATATTAAGGTAGAAGTAGCAGGCGAAAACGCCACCATCACTGCGGATTATAAACTTACGGGCGCCTCGGGCCCGCTTAAGAACAAGCCGGTTGAATTGTCTGGCGATGACGCCGCAATCGCTACCTTCACGCTTACTGAACCCTTGGTGCCGGAAACCGGCAAGTCCTACGCCACAACTGATGCCCCCACCTCGCTAACCCAAACGGGCTCCGACATTTTCTTGGGCAAGTACCCGGTGGGGCAGCCGCTTGACGATGCCAACTCTGATCTCACCGTGGCATTCGACGGTGCCTCCGAAAACGCTAAACCATCTGACCAGGGGACCCCAGAAAAGAAGCCTTCGGGCGACAACGCTGCAGCCGATGGCTCTTCTTTCCACGGTTCTTCGTTCGGCAAACTAGGCAAGACCATTGCTGCTGTTATCGAGCAGGTAAAGAAAATTAGCGCCTTCTTCTCTGACCTCGTTCTTCCCGGCCTGAGTTTGTCGAAGTACGTTTAAACAGCGAGCGCGCTCTCGCGGCCGTATTGTCTACGCCGCTCCGCCGTGGCCACCCGATCGAGTCCTTGACTGCATCGGGTGGCCACGGTTCTTTCTTGGCCCGCTGCCTTGGCATCGTCTGTGAATACGGGCTGCCCGGCGGCTAAGTAATAGGGAATAAGGGGCACGGCAACTACACTAGGGCAAAGTTCAACCCGTCCCCCACGCGAATGCGAAGGTACATCTACCCGTGGCTAAACTGCTTTATCGTCTTGGGCGCTGGTCTTTCCTCCATAAGTGGAAGGTCATCGTGGCATGGCTGCTGCTGCTCGCCGCCGTCGGCGGTGCCGCCGCCTTGCTGATGAAACCGATGACGAGCGAGTTCTCCATCAAGGGAACCCCGTCCATCGACGCCACCTACAAGACCATGGACCTCTTCCCAGAGGGCGGCAACCCTGCCAACTCGCCCTCGGTCAACGTGGTCTTCAAGGCTCCAGACGGCCAGAAGCTTTCTGATCCCGCCAACCGCGAAGCCATCGACGCCACCATCTCCTACCTCGAGGACAACCTAGAGATGGGCGATACCACCCGCTTTGGCAACCCGCTTGAGGTCTCGCCTCGCCTGCAGGACCAGGTGATCCATCAGTTCACGGACATGGGATTGCCGGAAGCATCCGCCCGCGCGGACGCGGATAACCTCGCCATGGTCAATGATGACGAGACCATTGCCTATACCACCTTTAATTTCGACGCCGAGTCGCCCTATAGCGTGGAGCAGGCCGATAAAGACACCGTTACCGAGGCAATGAATATTGCCCGCGACCGCGGCCTCACCGTAGAAGGCAATGGTGCCGGCTTCGGCGATGAAATCGCGGTCAATTCCACCTCTGAGATCATCGGCCTCGGCGTTGCCTTTATCGTGCTCATCTTTACCTTCGGCTCCCTGGTGGCCTCGGGTATGCCTTTGGTGTCCGCGGTCATCGGCGTGGGACTAGGCGCGCTGGGCATGTTCATTGCCACCCACTGGATTGAGCTCAATAATATGACCCCGGTCCTGGCCATCATGATTGGCCTTGCCGTGGGCATTGACTACGCGCTGTTTATCCTTTCGCGCTACCGTGCCGAGCGCCGCCGCATGGACGGGCCCGATGCCGCAGGCATGGCGGTGGGAACCGCCGGATCCTCCGTGGTCTTTGCCGGCGCGACCGTCTTTACTGCGCTTTTCGCGCTTCTCATTGCGCGCATTGGCTTCCTGACGGCAATGGGCTTGGCCGCCGCCGGCACCGTCGCCATCGCCGTGTTGGTCTCGCTTACGCTCATCCCCGCGATGCTTGGTCTGCTGGGCGATAAGGCCTTCAACGGCCGCATTCCCGGCGTGGCCGGCAACCCGACCCGCAAGGGCAAGCGCCGCCGCGGGCCCACCATGGGCAACCGCTGGGTGCGCTTGGTCCAGAAGGTCCCCGGCCTGGCCATGGCGCTGGTCGTGCTCTCCCTGGGCGCGATGACCGCGCCGGTGCTCCACATGGAACTCGCCCTTCCGGCCGATACCACCTCCAATCCCGATACCACCCAGCGCAAGGCCGCCGACATCATGTCCGAGGGCTTCGGCCCCGGCGTCAACGGCCCCTTCCTCGCCGTGGTCGATGCCCACACGGTCAACGCGGATGCCGGCGCCCTCGCCCCGCTTGTCGACGCCCAATCCCAGCCCGAACCAGCCCCCGCGCCCGCCCCCGCCCCAGACGCGGAGGCCACGCCCGAGGACGCTGCACCAGAGGACGGTGCACCGCAGGACGTTGCGCCGGAGGACGCAGCCCCTGAGCAGCCGCAGCCGGACCAGCCCGAGGCCGAGGCCGAGCCGGAAATCGCCCCGGTCGCTGAGGTTGTAGATACCGCGGAAGGCGATGCGGATAATGCCTCGCCGGAGGATAAGGCCGCGCTCGCGTCCTTCCTGTACACCGCGGACCAGCTCAAGGGGCTGGGCGGCGTGAAGCACGCGCAGATCGTCGGCCTGAGCGAGGACCAGCGCGCCGCGCAGATCATGGTCACCCCAGAAACCGCGCCGACGGACGCCGCGACGGTCAACGTTGCGCACGCGTTGCGCTCAGCCACCAGCGAGATTGAAGACGCCACCGGTACCGATATCGGCTTGACCGGCCTGACCGCCGTGCAGCTCGATATCACCGAGCGCCTCGAGGAAGCCATGGCGCCGTACCTGGCCATCGTCGTAGGCCTGGCCATCGTGCTACTGCTTTTGGTCTTCCGTTCCATCCTGGTGCCGCTGGTTGCGGGCCTGGGCTTCCTGCTGTCCGTCGGCGGCGCCTTCGGCCTGACCGTCCTGGTCTGGCAGGAAGGCCTGTGGAACCTGGTTCCCGCGCCGGGCCCGCTGATTTCCTTCATGCCGATCTTCCTCATCGGCGTGACCTTTGGCCTCGCGATGGACTACCAGGTCTTTTTGGTCACCCGCATGCGCGAGCATATCTCGCGGCATCCGGAGGGCACCGGCGGGCGATATAGCGCCGTGGACGAGGCCACTATCACCGGCTTTACCCAGGGCGCCCGCGTGGTCACGGCCGCGGCCATTATTATGATTTCGGTCTTCGTGGCCTTTATTAACCAGCCGCTGCCTTTCATTCAGATCTTTGGCTTTGCCCTGGCCGCCGGCGTGCTTTTCGACGCCTTCTTTATCCGCATGACCCTCGTCCCCGCCACCATGTTCCTCATGGGCCGCGCGACGTGGTGGATGCCGAAGTGGTTGGCGAAGATTCTGCCCACCCTGGATATCGAAGGCACCGCCCTGGAAGAAGAATGGGAAGCTAAACACGCCACCCCAGCCCCTATCCCCGCAGATGAGGAAGAAGAATAGAAATGGACTTGAGCTTCGACGTCGGCAAGCGCCTGCCCGAAGGCCCCGGCAAGCACGGCCGCAGCGGTGTCATCCACACTCCGCACGGTGATATTCGCACCCCGGCCTTCATCCCAGTAGCCACCAAAGCCACGGTCAAGACGCTTACCCCGGAACAAATTCGCTCCACTGGTGCGCAGGCCATCTTGTCGAATGCGTACCACCTCTACCTGCAGCCGGGCCACGACATCGTGGACGAGGCCGGCGGCGTGGCCGAGTTTGAAAACTGGCATGGCCCGACCTATACCGACTCCGGCGGATTCCAGGTCATGTCCCTGGGCGTGGGCTTCAAAAAGGTCCTTGCGATGGACGTTGCGGATCTCAGCGATAAGGACATCCGCGCCGCCAAGAAGGAACGCATGGCGCAGGTGGACGAGGATGGCGTGGATTTTAAATCCGTCATCGACGGCTCCAAGCACCGCTTTACCCCCGAGAAGTCCATGCAGATCCAGCACGGGCTGGGCGCAGACATCATGTTTGCCTTCGACGAGCTGACCACGCTGGTTGATACGCGCACCTACCAGGAGGAATCCGTCGCGCGCACGCACCGCTGGGCTAAACGCTGCCTGGATGAGCACGATCGCCTCACCCGCGAGCGCGCCCACCGCCCGAAGCAGTCGCTGTGGGGTGTTGTCCAAGGCGCGCAGTACGAGGACCTGCGCCGCCAGGCCACCCGCGGCCTGCTCGACCTCGACCGCGCCGCCCGCGAGGACGGCAAGCGTGGCTTCGGCGGTTTCGGCATCGGCGGCGCACTGGAAAAGGAAAACCTGGGCACTATCGTCGGCTGGGTCTGCGATGAGCTGCCTGAGGACAAGCCGCGCCACCTGCTCGGCATCTCCGAGCCGGACGATATCTTCACCGCCGTCGAGGCGGGCGCCGATACCTTCGACTGTGTGGCGCCCACCCGCTTGGCGCGCCGTGGCGGCGTCTACACCCTTGACGGCCGCATGAACCTTACCAATGCGCGCTTCAAGCGGGATTTTGCCGGCGTTGACGAGGAATTCGGCGGCTACGTATCCGAGAATTACTCCCGCGCCTACCTGCACCACCTGCTCAAGGCGAAGGAATTCCTCGCCGGCACGCTGTGCACCATCCACAATGTGGAGTTCATGATTCGCTTGGTGGATAATATCCGCGCCGCCATCGACGGCGGCTACTACGAGGCCTACCGCGATGAATTCCTCGGCCGGTACTACGCCGGCAAGTAGTCCTCGCGCTTCTTTACCCACTTAATGACCGCGGCCGTCACCGGCAGCATGACGGCCTCCATCAGGGTCTTCCATACGAAGCCCACGATGACGTAATTGATGAACCCGCCCACGGTATCCACGCCGATGACCGGTGCGGCGATGGCGCAAAACAGCAGAGTATCGCCGAACTCGCCCACCACGGTGGAGGCGATAAGGCGCGCAAAGAGGCCCTTTTCGCCCGAGCGCTTCTTCATCGCGGTCAGCGTCCAGGCGTTGAGCAGCTGACCTACCAGGTAGCCGGCCAGCGAGGCGGCCAGAATCTGCGGCATCAGACCAAGCGTGGCGGCGAAGGCCTCCTGGCCCTCGTAGAAATCGGCCGCCGGCAGCCAGATGGCGATATAGAAGCACACGGCCGCCAGGATGGCCATCGCGAAACCAATATAGACTGCACGCCGCGTGGATTTGAAGCCATAGCACTCGGAGAGCACATCGCCGACGATATAGGCCAGCGGGAAGAGGAAGAAGGCACCGTCGGTAACCAGCGGGCCGAGCTGGACACCCTTAGTGGCATTGATATTAGAAATCAGGAAGGTCACCACAAACACGGTGACCAGCCAGGGGTAGAGGGTGGAGCGGACGGGAATGAAGCGCACCTCAGCGCCGTTCGATTTTTCCATGCCTGCCATTGTGCCAGCCCGTAGACTATGGGCATGAATTCCGCGACCACCGGCGCCGGCCGTTACGCGCCAAGCCCCTCGGGCGATCTGCACTTTGGCAACCTCCGCACGGCGCTTCTGGCGTGGCTTTTCGCCCGGTCGACGGGGAGGCGCTTTGTGGTGCGCGTGGAGGACATCGATAAGCAGCGCTCCTCCCAGGAATCGGCCGAGCGTCAGTTAACGGACCTGCGCGCGCTCGGGCTGGACTGGGACGGCGAGGTTATCTACCAGCACGATCGCGACGCTGCCTATGAGCAAGCCTTGGCCCAGCTGCCCACCTACGAATGCTATTGCTCTCGCAAGGATATCCGTGAGGCCTCCCGCGCCCCGCACGCCATCCCCGGACAGTACCCGGGCACCTGCCGCCACCTCACCGAGGACCAGCGCGCGGCCAAGCGCGCCGAGCTTGCGGCCCAGAATCGCAAGCCTGCCCTTCGCCTGCTTGCCGACGTCTCCACATTCACCATCCACGACGCCCTTCACGGCACCTATACGGGCGAGGTTGATGATTTCATCCTGCGCCGCGGCGGCCAGGACACCGGCTGGGCCTATAACTTGGCCGTTGTCGTCGACGATGCCTATCAAGGCATCGACCAGGTGGTCCGCGGCGATGATCTGCTCTCCTCCGCGCCGCGCCAGGCTTATCTCGCTTCGTTGCTCGGCATCGAACCGCCGGAGTACATCCACGTCCCGCTCGTGCTCAATGCATCCGGCGAGCGCCTGGCTAAGCGCGATGGGGCGGTGACCATGCGGGAGATGGGGGATGAGGGGGACGTCGTCAAGCAGTTGGCGGCCTCGCTGGGGTACGCAGCTCACAGTGCCGCGGAGCTGCTCGCGCAATTCGCGCCCGACCGCCTAAGCCCTGAGCCTTATATCTGGCAGGGGTAAAATCTGGGCCCATGGATGTTCTTCTGGTGCTCATTGGGCTCATGCTGCTGACCGTGTTCGTCGTCGCCATCGGTGACAAGATTGGGCTGCCGTGGCCGGCTCTGCTGACGATCATTACCGCCTGCGCGGTCTTCGTGCCCGGCCTGCCCCAGTTCGAGCCGCCCACCGAGCTCATCCTGCCTATTTTCCTGCCGCCGCTGCTGTGGGCGCTGGCTCGGCGCACCTCGTGGGGTGTTATCCGCGAGCAATGGGTGACTATCTTGAGCCTGTCCGTGCTTTTGGTGGTCGCCACCACGCTGGCCGTCGGTGCCACCGCCTACGCCTTCCTGCCCGGCATCAGTCTCGCCGCCGCCATCCTCATTGGTGCGGCCATCGCCCCGCCGGACCCCGTCGCCGTCGACGCCGTGGCCGAGCCCGCCGGCATCCCGCGGCGCATTATCACTACCTTGCAGACTGAAGGCCTATTTAACGATGCGGCCTCTATCGTCGCTTTCAATCTTGCCTTGACGGCCGTAACCCAAGGCGATGATCTCTCCTTTGGCGGCGGCGTGCTGAACTTTTTCTACTCCGCATTCGTCGCGGGCGGCCTGGGATGGGGCGTCGGCCGGCTAGTAGCGCTGTTTATCACCCACGTCCACGACGTCACCGCGCGCAACGCGCTGACCTGGGTGACGCCGTTCGCCGTCTACCTCATCTCGGAAGAGCTCGGCGCCTCCGGCGTTATCGCCGTGGTCATTGCGGCTGTGGAACTTAATTCCCGTGCCGATATCCAGGCCGAGGACCGCCTGTCCGGCCAGTCCTTCTGGGAGACGGTCGAACTGCTCTTTACCGGCGTGGCCTTCGGGCTCATTGGACTGACGGTCAATACCGCCATTGGGGAAGTGGGCTCGGACCTGTGGCATTCGGTGGTCGTGGGCGTCATCTTGTCCCTCGTGGCCTTTGTCGTCCGCTTGGTGTGGATGTACATCTATTACCGCATCAACGTCTCCCGCGGCCGCCCGCGCGTGGCGCCGTTGCGCTTGCAGGAGGTGCTGCTGATGACCTGGTCCGGTATGCGCGGCCTCGTCACCCTGGCGCTGGTTTTGTCCATCCCGGCCGGCGTGTTCAGCTTCCACCACGAGCTCGCGGTCATTGCGCTGACCGTCTTGCTGGTCACGATGGTGGTGCCAGGCCTGCTCTTGCCGTGGCTCATGGAGCGCCTCGATCTCACGGAGGCTTCCCAGATTGCCAGCGATAAGATGCGCGCCGCCGTGGTGGCCCGCGCGCGTGCGGCCAGCATCGAGGCGCTGTCACACTTCCGGCCGGACGGCCACATTACTGCCGACGCCGAAAAGGTTGATCCGGAAATTTCCGCCAACGTTATCCAGTGGTTCGAAGACCGCCTAGGCGATGGCGAGGACGTTTCTGGAGACTCCCGCAAGCAACGCGCCTGGCAGTTCCGCCACGTGGCTCTGGAGGCCCGCCGGACGGCTCTGACGGCGGCACAGGAGGAGCTGCTGCGCATGCGCGGCTACCGGGACTATAATCCAGCCATCGTGGATGAGGTGCTCGAGGAAATCGACCGCATGGTCTTGGGTACCATGCGCCACTAGGCTGGGCGGCATGGATCCCTTTGATTATGCCCAGCTCGAGGATGCAATGGACTACCTTTACGACTTCCTCGACCAGGACTTGGTGGACCGCGTGCGAACAGAGCGCGAGTACGTTCCGGACGGGCTGGAGGGCCTGCTTGCCGACGACTCCCTCGACGACTATGTCTGGCTCTGGATCAAAGACCCAGGCCCGAATGGCTTCCGGCAATACTTGCGCGATGGCGGCTATTCCGAGGCCGAGGTCTCCCAGGCCTTCCTCTGGGCGCGCACTGAGTGGGGGATGAATACGCCGCCGCACGTCGCGTGGCTGAAGGCGGATGGCTACGAGCCGCCGGTCATCGATTAGGGAGGAGGGGAGCGGCGTCGGCAAGCGCGGCCGCGCGCCCGTATACAACAAAAATCCCGACTCCGTGCTGTGTAGCAGGAGCCGGGATTTCCTCTGGCGGAGGATGTGGGATTTGAACCCACGAGGGGCGTGAACCCCGCACGCGTTCCAGGCGTGTGACATAGGCCGCTAGTCGAATCCTCCGAGAAGAAACATTAGCAGCCGTGGCAATTATTTTACCAATCGCCAGGTCAGGGGCTATTTTCGGCGATCTAAAGCTGTTTAGTATCGGATGATCCTTGGGCCGTGTACCTGTGGGCGGTGGCGGCCCGTGCGGTCGGAGTCCCATTTGGCTAAACCGGCGCTCGGGCGTTAAAGTATGGGGCAGGATTCCGCGTGGCGTCCATCCTCTGAACTCCCCCAGGGCAGGAATGCAGCAAGGGTCAGGAGGCTCTGGCGGGTGCGCGGGGTCCCCTTTTTGTATGGCGTGCGTTACTATTGGGGGCTAAAGTCGCCCTATATATGGAAGGTAGACATACGCATGTCGCTTCTTACTTTGGAATCGTCCGAGCTCGCGGAGCTCGCCGCCCAGGTCCGTAAGGACTACGAGGACCTTAAGGCTAAGGGCCTGAAATTGGACCTGACCCGCGGCAAGCCAGCGAAGGCGCAGCTAGACCTCTCCAATGATCTCCTCGCCCTGCCCGGCTTGGGCAATTACACCGATGCAGCCGGAAACGACCTGCGTAACTACGGCAACCAAAAGGGCATCAAGGAACTGCGCGACATCTGGGGCAAGCTGACCAACATGGACCCCGAGCTGCTCGTAGCTGCAGACTCCTCCTCGCTGAACATCATGTTTGACCTGATTTCTTGGGCATTCCTCTTCGGCACCAATGATTCCGCACAGCCGTGGATCAAGGAAGAAAAACTCAAGTGGATCTGCCCAGTGCCGGGCTATGACCGCCACTTTGCTATCACGGAGCAATTCGGTTTCGAGCTGGTGACGGTGCCGATGGAAGAGGACGGGCCGGATGTAGAGGCCGTCGAAAAGCTGGTGGCGGATCCGGCGGTCAAGGGCATGTGGGTAGTGCCGATGTTCGCTAACCCCACCGGCGCCGTGATTTCTGAAGACAAGGCCCGCCGCCTCGCCCGCATGCAGGCCGGTGCGCCGGATTTCCGCATCGTGTGGGATAACGCCTACGCTGTGCACACCTTGACGGAAGAATTCCCGGAAATCCTGCCGATTCTGGATATCGCCGCGGAAGAAGGCAACCCGAACCGCTTCTGGGCCATGTCTTCGACTTCGAAGATCACCTTCGCGGGCGCGGGCGTGGGTTTCTTCGGCACCTCGGAGGATAACCTCGAGTGGTACCTGGAGCACGCCGGCATCCGCGGCATCGGCCCGAATAAGATCAACCAGCTGGCGCACCACGAGTTCTTCGGCTCCGCCGATGGCGTGCGCGCGATCATGCGCCGCCACGCCGCGCTAATTAAGCCCAAGTTCGATGCCGTGCTGCGCATCTTGGACAAGCGCCTCGGCGAGTACGAGGTGGCGCAGTGGACCACCCCGAAGGGCGGCTACTTCATCTCTCTCGACGTCGTCGACGGCACCGCTAACCGCGTCTGGGAGCTCGCGCGCGATGCCGGTATCCTGCTCACCCAGGCCGGATCCGCCTTCCCGTATGGCCAGGACGACAATGACCGCAATATCCGCCTCGCCCCAACCCTGCCGCCGCAGGAGGAGGTTGAGGCGGCGATGGACGGCGTCGCTACCTGTGTGCTGCTTGCCGCCGTGGAGAAGCTGGGGGCCTAACATCAACGCCGACGAGTCTGCCCTGTGGCTGAGCGAGATTATCCCGGCCCCGCTGGAGTTCCGCTACGTCGATGAGCGCCGGCTAGGCCTTGCCTCGCTTGCCGACGCCCAATCGCTCGCCCTCACCACCACCTTCAACGCCACCGACACCGGCCTGCAGAGCCAGGACGACGGCACCGACGTGCGCTGCGAGCTGTTGACGGTGGCGCGCACCGGGCAGCCCGAGGTGGCCGCCGCCATCAACGCTGCGGCTGACACCTTCGAAAAGGCCGACGGCCTGCTGCCGGCGCAGCCGGGCGTGATGCTGCCGTCCATCCTCGACGTCCCTGACGTCACCGTGCACCACGGCCTGTTCATCGCGCCGTACCTGTGGGGCGGGCAGACCCCGCAATTTCGCGAGGAGGGCCGCCTGACCCTCATCTTGCAGCTGGTCATGCTGACGGATTCGGAATATGCGTTTGGGGTAGAAGAGGGCGTCGGCAAGCTGCAGGCGGCGGTGGCCGAGCAGGGCATTGACCTGCTGGACTGGTCGCGCGAGGGTTAGCCGGTAAACTGACTAACCGTGGCTTTATACCGGAAATATCGTCCAGCAACGTTCGCGGGGGTCGTGGGCCAAGAGCAGGTCACCACGCCGCTATCCGCCGCCCTTGATGCAGGGCGCATCAACCACGCCTACCTCTTTTCCGGCCCGCGCGGCTGCGGCAAGACCTCCTCGGCGCGGATTATGGCCCGCTCGCTCAACTGCGAGCACGGGCCGACCTCGACGCCGTGCGGCAAATGCGATTCCTGCGTCTCCCTCGCCCCCGGTGGCCCCGGCAACCTGGACGTGACGGAGCTCGACGCCGCCTCGCACAACGGCGTGGAGGACATGCGCGAGCTGCGCGACCGCGCCTACTACGCGCCGGCCGAATCGCGCTACCGCATCTTCATTATTGACGAGGCGCATATGATTTCGCCCTCCGGCGCTAACGCGCTGCTCAAGGTGGTGGAGGAGCCGCCGGAGCACGTCATTTTCATCTTTGCGACCACGGAGCCGGAGAAAATCATCGGCACCATTCGCTCGCGTACCCACCACTATCCCTTCCGCCTGCTGACCCCGCCGGCCATGAAGGGCCTACTGCAGCGCACCGTCGAGTCCGAGGGCGTGCAGGTCGAGGACGCCGTGTATCCCATGGCTATTGAGGCGGGCGGCGGTTCCCCGCGCGATACTTTGTCTCTGCTGGACCAGCTGCTGGCCGGCGCCGGGCCCGATGGCCTGACCTACGACCTTGCCCGGCCGCTTTTGGGTGTCACCGATGTCTCGCTGCTTGACGACGCCATCGAAACCCTCGCCAACCAAGACAAACCCGGCCTCTTCGCGATGGTTGACCACGTCATCGAGGCCGGCCACGATCCGCGCCGCTTCGCCGTCGATTTGCTCGACCGTTTGCGCGATCTGATGATTCTGCAGGCCGTGCCCGGCGCCATCGACGCCGGCCTCGTCTCCGCGCCCACCGACCGCGCCTCGGTGCTTACCGCCCAGGCGCAGCGCTTTTCTGGCCCGCAGCTGACCTACCTGGCCTCCACGGTCAACGACCGCATCAGCGACCTCACAGGCGCGACTTCGCCGCGCCTGCTGCTGGAAATCATGTGCGCGCATCTGCTTATCGGGTCCACCGGTCCGGCTGCTGCCGCGCCTGCATCCGCAGCGGCTCCCGCCCCCGCCCCCGCTCCTGCTGCCAACGCTGCCGCGGTCTCGCCC
>OJXO01000120.1_pt1 | contig 24176 bp, 22 predicted proteins | sample 1600721 | NCBI WGS metagenome assembly OJXO01 (sample SAMN04436634, study PRJEB24849) | human gut metagenome | biome: human gut; feature: NICU; material: stool | host: Homo sapiens | place: USA: Saint Louis, MO | collected 2010-01-30
ACACTGACATGATAAATTAGTGGTTAGCTATATTTTTTACTTTGCAACAGAACCAGAATAAGCATATATATTCAGGGTATATATAAGTAATAGACATCTAAATAATACGTAATAGGAGGCTGGTGTAGATGTTCAAAAATATATTATTACCCTATGATTTCGAAAATGATTTTAGTGCTATCCCTGACTATTTAGAAAAAGTCACCGATGAAGATTCAGTTGTTGTAATTTATCACGTTGTAACAGAAAATGATCTTGCAATTAGTGTCAAATATTATAATAAGCATAAAAAAGATATTATTAGAGAAAAAGAAAAGAAGAAAGGAAAGAACTGGTTCGCCCGTTTTTTCTCATAACCTTAACTAAAAAAACTCTAATATACAGTTAGCGCGGCAAACTATCGTTTCGGTGGTTTGCTTTTTTTATTGTGCAAACTTTGATTTTCATGCATGAGACGGGCAAAATATCTATAGACTTTTTCAAGGAATGCATAATGCAGGACATACCTATGTCACGATGGTTATCGCCTCTTATGGCGTTTTGCTTATCTTTTGTCATCATGGCCACTTTGGCACCAACCATGGGAATCCAGATAGATCGTCAAATCGATTTCTGGTTATTGTGGTTTGGCACTATGTTGTTATTGGCATTACCAGTTTGTTATTTGGAAATTGCTTTAGCAAAACGATCAAAAACAACCGCTTTAAATGCGTTATCGAGTTTAACTCGTGAAGCTGATAGTTCCCCTAAATGGCGTGTGGTTGGCTGGCTTGCTGTTGTTTTTATTCCTTTCTTAGCGGGTAACGTTCTAAGTACTGCGAGCAATATATTAGTTGCACAGTTTGCCCCAAGCATTTCCGGTCAAATTATTTTTGCAGGCCTTGCAGTTGCTGCCTTGGTATTATCTTTTATTCCACGCCAAATACTTATTCTATTAATGACCTTAGGAGTAATCGCTTCTATTGTGTTGGCAAATATGATGGGCTCGACTTTACAACCTTGGCATTGGACCAGTGTTGAGTTTAAGGAGTGGGGTAATGCAACTGTACTTGCACTTGTCGCGAGCGGGTTAGGTTTAGGGCTTTACTGGCAAAATAGTGTAGGTGCTGTTCAGGCGCAAGAAGGAGCAACAAAAACTGTTCTTCCAATTTGGTTAGCTCAGCTCATTGCTGTGGTTGCTTTTGGCTTTTTCTCGCTTCAGGCTCAATTACCTGTTTTAACGTGGATATTTACTGGTGTAATGACATCCGCGTTATTTGTGCAGTTGGCTAGAGAACAACTTGCTCAGCGTCAGCTTATGCCTGTTTTACAATGGGTGATTATTGTTGTAGCAATTGCAGTTTGGGCTGTGCCGGAAGTTCATAATTTATTCACGCTTATTCTTATGCTGTGGGGCTTACTTATTTGCTTAATCTATGCAATTTTTGCAGGTTGGATTATGAAAATTAGCCACTTGCGTAAATCGATGAATTTCAGCAATGAGCTTTTTTATAACCTATGGCGTATTGCTGTACGTATCGTATTGCCGCTTTCAACTATTGTGGCAATGATTGCTGTAATTGGACAAAGTATCTAATGGAACGTACACAACAAGTTTGGGTCGCTTTTGCGGTACCGGAACAACAGTTTTTAATTTCTGTTCCATTTGAAGAGGGAATGACTGCTGCACAGGCAGTTCAAGCAAGTGGTTTATCAAATCAAGTTGATTTGCCTGAACCACTTCAGCTCGGCATTTTTGGAGTAAAAGTAGAAACTAATGCGGTATTACACGCGGGTGATCGAGTTGAGGTTTATCGACCATTAACGATTAATCCAAAAGATATTCGCCGGAAACGTGCTGCGAAAAACCCTGTAGGCAGATACATTAAAGGCAATCGCTTTAAGCAATCAGCTCAATAAGCAAAACCCCTCAAGTATTTCACTAGAGGGGTTTCTTTTTATTAGAAAAAACGATTATAGTGGTGGGGCAGTTAAAATTGCTTCTTTGGAAGCAGGTAAACCTGGTTGCGATTCTGGAATAGTCTCTAAACCTTCAATTTTAGTTACGGTTCCAGTTCCATCAAAGTAAATTTTTAAATGCTGACCATGTGCTGCGGGGATTTTCGCTTTTTTAGCATATGTTCCCGGGATATAGTTGTAGATATAGTCCCAACGTTGTGGATTGAGGGGATCAGTCACTGTTGGGCTACCAAGCAAAAAGCGCACTTGCTGGAAATTCATGCCGACCTGTACTTGAGAGGCTTGAGCTTTAGTCAATGGAGTCCCTTGAGGAATATCAACCTTATATACACCAAAGATTGAACAACCAGCTAGGAGTGAAGTGACGAATAACGTCAGCACGAGTTTTTGCATTTTGCTACACTATCCCAATAAATTATGATGCATTTGATCAAAGGATAGATCATACTTCATCTAAATTCTATTGCCTATTCCAACTTGAGATTTGTTGAGAGACCTTTTTTCATGCCTATTTCCAATCAAGATTTGCGCAAAGCTGGACTTAAAGTTACCCTTCCACGAATTAAGATTTTGGAATTATTAGAAAATTCAAAACAACATCATCTTAGCGCCGAAGATATTTACAAGACTTTGTTAGAGCAAGGGGAAGATGTCGGACTTGCAACAGTTTACCGTGTGTTAACACAATTTGAAGCTGCGGGTATTATTCAACGTCATCATTTTGAAAATAACCATTCTGTTTTCGAAATCATGCAAGAAGATCATCACGATCACTTAGTATGCCAAAACTGTAACAAAGTCATTGAATTTACTAATGATGTTATCGAGAAAGAACAGCATTCTGTAGCAGAACAACATGGGTTTACCTTAACGGGTCACTCATTAAATCTCTATGGTTACTGTAATGAACCTGAATGTCAGGAAGCATTGCGCAAGAAATAATCGTTTTCACATAAAGAAAACAAATAAAAAAGGAAGGTTACGTTTAACCTTCCTTTTTTTATGAAGAAATTACTGGCGGTCAAAAGTTAAATGCTGTTTCCCGTCTGATAATTGATCGGGACCTTCATCAGCAAGTTTAATGGTTAAACGTAAATCGTTCGGTGAGTCAGCATGTTTAAGTGCATCTTTGTAGGTAATTTGACCAGCTTTATATAAATCAAATAAAGCTTGGTCAAAGGTCTGCATACCAAGTTCACGTGAGCGTTTCATCAAATCTTTAATTTCATGAATTTCACCTTTACGGATGTAGTCTGAAATTAATGGTGAGTTAATTAAAATCTCAATTGCTGCACGGCGTGAATTACCATCTGGTGTTGGAATGAGCTGCTGCGCAATCATAGCCTTTAAGTTAAGTGACAAGTCCATGTAAAGCTGACTATGACGATCACTTTCAAAAAAGTGAATAATACGGTCGAGCGCTTGGTTGGCGTTGTTAGCGTGCATGGTAGCTAATACAAGGTGACCTGTTTCAGCAAAGCCAATCGCATAGTCCATGACTTCACGAGAACGGATCTCACCAATTAAGATCACATCCGGCGCTTGTCGTAGTGTATTTTTCAAGGCAATTTCAAATGAGTCGGTATCGATCCCGACTTCACGCTGAGTAATGATGCAACCTGCATGTTCGTGAATAAACTCAATCGGGTCTTCAATGGTAATGATATGGCCCTTAGAGTTATGGTTACGATGGCTGATCATTGAAGCCAATGAAGTGGATTTACCTGTACCTGTCGCGCCTACGAAAATAATAATGCCGCGTTTGGTCATCGATAAATCTTTAAGTACAGGCGGTAACTGCAAGTCATCAATTGAAGGAATCTTGGTTTCAATACGACGTAGTACCATGCCCGGCATGTCGCGCTGCTGAAAAGCACTGACACGAAAACGCGCCGTTTTTTCACGGTTCATAATGGCAAAGTTACATTCACGAGTTTCTGCAAATTCTTTGCGTTGTTTTTCACTCATGATGGAATGTAATAGTTGACCAATTACTTCGCCTGAAAGACTATTTTTTGAAATTGGAACAATTTGCCCGTTAATCTTCATAGAGGGCGCAACGCCATCTGTAATAAAAAGATCCGATGATTTTTTTTCAACCATCAGGTTGAGCAAGTCATTAAAATCCATAATTGTATTCTCGCTATTTTGTTGTTTTTATAAGAATGATTCAGGCTGTTTTGCTGCAGTACGAGCCGTTTGCGGGCTAATTACACCGCGAGCGACTAAGCCTTTTAAGCTTTGGTCGAGTGTGGTCATGCCATGATTGGCACCAGTTTGAATGGCTGAGTACATTTGCGCGACTTTGTTTTCACGAATTAAGTTACGAATAGCCGGAATACCAATCATAATTTCATGGGCTGCGACACGGCCACCGCCATTCTTTTTAAGCAGGGTTTGTGAAATAACCGCTTGTAAAGATTCTGACAGCATGGCACGAACCATGTCTTTTTCTTCGGCAGGGAATACGTCAATCACACGGTCAATAGTTTTTGCAGCTGACGTGGTGTGGAGTGTACCAAACACCAAGTGACCTGTTTCGGCAGCGGTTAATGCCAAGCGAATAGTTTCAAGGTCACGCATCTCACCGACCAAAATAATATCAGGGTCTTCACGTAGTGCTGAGCGAAGAGCTTCATTAAAGCCGTGTGTGTCACGATGCACTTCACGCTGGTTAATGAGACATTTCTTAGACTGGTGTACAAATTCGATTGGGTCTTCCACCGTTAAAATATGGTCATAGCGGTTTTCGTTAATATAATCGAGCATTGCTGCAAGCGTAGTTGATTTACCCGAACCTGTTGGTCCTGTCACCAGTACAATGCCACGAGGATAGTCACAAATATCTTTAAAGATTTGACCTAGACCTAGATCTTCCATGGTGAGGACTTTAGATGGAATGGTACGAAAGACTGCACCAGCACCACGGTTTTGGTTAAATGCGTTAACACGGAAACGCGCAACATTAGGTACTTCAAAAGAAAAGTCAGTTTCGAGTTTTTCTTCATAGTCACGGCGCTGTTTATCATTCATGATGTCGTAAACAAGACGGTGGACATCTTTATGTTCTAGAGCTGGTAAGTTAATACGACGAACTTCACCGTCAACACGAATCATTGGTGGCATGCCAGCAGAAAGATGTAAATCGGACGCGCCATTTTTCACAGAGAAGGCGAGTAGCTCTGTAATATCCATAATTTCCCCAAGTAAATCAAAATATGTCATTATTTTGTAGAATAATATACGGCTTTCACCGAGGCTTACCAACACCTCGCTTTAGGTGAAAAGCAAAAAAGTTTTTTGAAAATGAGAACCTTGTCAATGAATTACCTGCAAGATGCGCGACAGCACGTATTACAGCAAATCAAAACAGCTTGTGAACTTGCTCAGCGTGCGCCTGAAACTGTGCAACTTTTAGCCGTATCGAAAACTCATCCGAGTGAAAGATTGCGTGAAATGTATGCAGCAGGACAAAGAGCATTCGGCGAAAACTATTTGCAAGAAGCTTTAGATAAAATTGATGCTTTACAGGATTTGGATATTGAATGGCATTTCATTGGTCATGTTCAGCGGAATAAAACTAAGCATTTGGCAGAGAAGTTTGATTGGGTTCATGGGGTAGATCGTTTAATTATTGCAGAACGCCTATCTAACCAACGTGGTGATGACCAAGCTGCGCTTAATATTTGTTTGCAAGTCAATATTGATGGGCAAGACAGTAAGGATGGTTGTGCACCGGAAGACGTTGCCGAGTTGGTTGCTCAAATGAGTCAACTACCGAAAATCAAGTTACGTGGTTTAATGGTGATTCCGGCTCCTGACAATACAGCTGCTTTTGCAGATGCCAAAAAATTATTTGATGCGGTAAAAGTCCAACATGCTCACCCAGAAGACTGGGATACATTGAGTATGGGAATGTCAGGGGATTTAGAAGCCGCAATTGCCGCTGGTTCAACAATGGTACGTGTAGGCACAGCTTTATTTGGGGCTAGAGACTATTCGCAAAAAGGCTGATGTAAGCGATTTCTTACAGAAATTGCGGCCTTTTGCGGCTATGGCAGACCATGCTTTTTTTGTACTATGAACTCATCAGGAAACAGGATGTTTCTAAGAATAACAATAAAAAGTCATGAATGGATGCAGACAGGTACGACAGGAGTCATACCAACGCAGAATCTAAAAAAGCCCCGACAGGATGTCGGGGCTTTTTAGTTTTTAACCCACTATTTCAATGGTACTTGCACCAGCGCCAAGTGGTTTCACTTGAATTTGTACAGGAATGCGTTCATGCATTTCTTGAATGTGCGAGATGAGAATGACCTGACGTCCCTGATTTTGCAATTGGTCTAAAGCATTCATGACCATGTGCAAAGATGAAGCATCTAAAGTACCAAAACCTTCATCAATAAACAGTGATTCAATTTTCATTGAACCCGATGCCATATTGGCTATCGCTAAAGACAAGGCAAGGGCAGTTAAGAACGACTCACCGCCAGATAAAGAGGCAACTGAGCGGGTTTCTCCATCCATGTCATGGTCAATGATGGCAAGACTTAATGACTGATCAAGACGTTTTAGCGTATAACGCTGAGAAAGCATCGCCAGTTGTTGGTTGGCATGTTCAACTAAAATATCTAGGTGATATTGCTGAGCGTAGTCACGGAACTCTTTACCTTTGGCATCACCAATCAAGCCTGAAATTTTGCTCCAGCGGTGTTCTTCTTGTTGAATATTTTGAATTTGCTCGGCGTATTTTTGCTGTTTGGCAAGGTTTTGCTGATGTAATTCAAGCTTCAGCTTTAGTCCATCACGCACTTCAAGCTGTGCTTTGAGCTTTGCAATATTGTCTTGAATGAGAGTAACGAGCTTTTCGTATTCAATATCTGGCTGAGTTTGTAAGTGCTCGCTTAATTGCTCTTGCATCGTTTTAAGGGCAGAAGAGGCTTCACTTAATAAACGCTCGGCATGATTAAGACGGTTACGAATGTCTTGCTCTTGTGCTGAATTAATCTGTATGAGTGCCGTAAGATCAGATGCCTGAAAATCAGTATGGGCTTTTAACCAGTTTTGAATTTGCCCATCAATCTGCTGTTGATGTTGTTCTGTGTGTTGATGCTGATGTTTAAGTTGATCGAGCGCCTGTTTTTGCTGTTCAAAGTGTTGTCTGGTTTGTTCGAAACGCTGTTTAGCCTCATGATACGCTGTTTGTTGGTGCTGACGTTTAGCGTCATGCTCAATTAACCATTCATGCGGCTTAATATCCGAACGGCCTGTCATTTGCTGAATGAGCGATACCGCTTTTTCATTATTTTGTTGGCCTTTAAGCGTAATCTCTTGGAGATTTTGATCGATCTCATCAATTTGCTTGGTCATTTGCTCAAGGCTAGCAGTCAGCATTTTAAGTTCTTGCTGCTGTTGTTCAAAACGCTGTGAAAGCTGTTCTTGTTGTTCAAGTTGCTTAGCACGTGCATCAAGAATAGCCCAAGTCTGCCTAGCTGTTTGGCTACTTGCTTGCTGCCATGCGTGCTGTTCGGTTTCCGATAAACACTCGACAATATGTTGAACTTGTTTTTGCCATTGCTGTGCTGTATTAAGCAAACTTTCATTACGCTGAATAGTTTGAATAAGCTGATTGTGTTGTTTAATGGCTTGGGTTAAACGCGCATTTTCTGAATCAAATAAACTTATGGCAGTTTGTGTCGCTTGTCTCAGCTCATTAAGTGTTTGTAAGATTTGTTCAGGAGCTTGATTAAGCTCAATGTGTAATTGATTGAGGTTAAACGCTTGCTCAAGTTCTTGCTGTAAGTGCGTCTGTTTTACTTGCAGTTGAGCTAGATATTTCTGAACTTGTTCAAGCTCGGCCCGGCACTGAGTAAGTGCATGTTGCTGGGTTTGCCATGCATTAAACTTAGTTTGTTCGAGTGCAACAGCTTGCTGCTCTTGCTGTTGTTGCAAATCGAACAAGGCCTTCGATACCGCACTGTCATCAATACGGTAGGGGTGGTGGGTACTTCCACAGACCAGACACGCTTCACCTTCTTTAAGATTGGCACGTAACTGTTCAATATTTTCGGTGTGTAGTAAACGTTGCTGTTGCAGGATGTGCTGTAACTTTTCACGTTCAGTTTTTGCTGTTTGGTAGTCTTGTTCAGCTAACTGGCAAACGGTTTTAAGTTGGTCTTCTTGCGCGGAGGCTTGAGTATGTTTTTCGGTGAATTGCTGAAGCTCAGCATATAGCTCATGATAAATTTTTATTTTCTGTTGAATCAGATCTAACTGCGTGACTTGAGCAAGTTTCTGATCTTTATCTTTACGCTGTTGTTCAAGCTTTAACTCAATCTGTTCAACGGTGCCTAGTGAAACTGTGAGTTGTTCAAGTTCACTTTTAGCTTCCGATAGCTTTTGGCGAGCAAGGGTAGGGTTACCGAGCTGTTCTTCAATTGCTTGGTAATTTTGAATAAATTGCCCAAGTTGATGAAGATGCGCTGAAAGGCCCTTATCTAATACAGCATATTGCTGAGTCTGGATCAGCTGCTGTTGTAGATGAATTTTGTTCTGCTCAAGCTGTGCAATATGCTGTTGTACAGCGTTTTGCTGCTGTTGTAGTGGGCTTAGGTTTTGCTCAAGTACCTGTCTTTTTTCTTTGCACTTTTTATATTCATCGGCAATAAAAGCGCGTTCTTGAATGGACTGTCGAACTTGATTTAAAGCATGTTGATGCTGTTGCTCAAAATCGAGTGTTTGTTTGAGCTGTTGTTCTGCAAGTTGATATTGTTTTTGTCCCGTTTCAAAAATTTGTACCAACTCATTAAACTTGGTTTGAGCTTGCTGAATTTGCGGCTCAAGTTGTTGTAGGGTCTGTAAATTTTGAGCTTGCTGAAAAACTTGTGGGCGTATTTCAGAGAAAACTTCAAGACGTTTTAATTGCTCACGTTCACTAGCCAGTTGTTGATGGTGATTTTGCTGGGTTTGAAACTGTTGTTGTTTAGCTTGTACTTCTTGCTCAAGTTTTGCTTTACGTTCAAACCATTGTTGCTGTTTGTCTAAGACATGTTTTTGCTGTTCTAACTGTTGATAGTTTTGTTCGGCTTGCTGGTATTGCTCGGTAAATGTAGCAATCTCTTCATCAGACAAAATTTCAATATGACCTAAAAACTCTTCCAGCTGTTTACGCTGCTTTGCAATATCGGCTGTTTTACGAAAAGCCAGTTCACCGATTTTGGCGAAAATGCTGGAGTTGGTCAGGTACTCAAGTAATTCACCACGTTCGCTGTCTCGAGCTTTTAAAAATGCAGTGACTTCTGACTGCGCAAGTAATACGGCACGAGTAAACTGCTCAAATGAAAGCTGGGTAATTTGCTTAACTTTTTCATCAACCGCTTTGGCTTTATCGGCAAGTACTACACCATCGGTCAAGCATTTTAAGTGGCGCTGTACACTTTGTAATTTACCATTTGGGTTTTCACGTGCACGTTTAATTTCCCAACGAGCCAAATAACGTTTTTGATCTTGCGCAATAAAACAAAGCTCAGCAAAACCATGTCCTGTACCACGACGTAAGACAGTTAAAGGAGAGTTGGTCAGTAATTCAGAACCATCGACATCTTTTAACTTACCATCACTGTCTTTAAGGCGAGGAACCCGATTAAATAAGGCCAGACACATGGCATCTAAAATGGTCGATTTACCTGCGCCAGTTTTTCCCACAATCGCAATAAGACCTGCATGGGCCAGAGGTGCGCTTTCAAAATCAATAAAATGTTCATCAGCAAGCGATGCCAGATTTTTTATTCGAATGGATAAAATTTTCATGACATATCCTTAATGGCTTGCATCATTTTCAAGATGTTTTTGTGCTTCTTGTACCAGACTCAGAAAATCTTTTAAGACCGCATCATCGGCGCTGTAACCTTGTTTTTCCCAGATATTTTGAAAGAGTTTTTCTGGTGTTGGTGGCTCAAGAGCAATGTGCTGGGTAGTATTTGAATTAGTCGTGTCTTTGTTTACATATTGACGTGAAATACGCACTAAACGATAGCGGTCAGGTGGCAGAGCAGCTTCAAACTGCTGACGTAAATTCGGCTGTGGCGGCGTTAAACTATAATATTCAATATCGACATATTCACGGTGGTCAATATTCTCAATCACGCCGTGAGGCAAGGCTTTGAGTTGTTGCAGCACCTCGTTTAGCTCACCACGAATGCGGTGCAATTGTATGCAGCGCGGAATTTCGACAGCTTCAAATTGCAAACGGTTGTCCGTATCTTGAGAAGGGTCAATTTTGACCTCAACCACTTGGTGTTTATAGTTAATTTCACTAAAAGAGAGTGGAATGGGTGAGCCGCTATAACGAATGTGCGGCTGGCCTACTTTTTGTGGTTTATGTAAGTGCCCTAAAGCGACATAATCGACTGCATCTTCAAATAACGTCGTTGAAAGCGCCTCTTCATTACCAATAATAATAGGGCGTTCAGAGTCGGATGTTTCCCCACCTTGCATATGCGCATGCGACATCAAAATCAGGGCTTGGTCCGGTGTCTTGCGACGTTTGGCTTCGGCAATGAGTTGCTGGTGCAAATAGGCAATCGCATTTTTGCTATTGGTGGTATGTTCGTTAAAGCCCGTAATTTCAGCCGAACGTAAAAAAGGCAGGGCAAGGCACCACGCCACAATATCTTGATTTTGGTTATAGATAGGTAAAAGCAGTCGATCGAGATCTAGGGTTTTATCTTCATTCCAGCGAACCACACCTACGGTTTTTGCATTGTATTTTTCTAAAAGCGGTTCGACCTGTTCAATACGGTAGCCTGAGTCATGGTTACCCGCAATCATGAGTGTTTGCATGTGCGGTGCAATACGATGGGCATCTGCTAAAAATTGGTAGAGTTGTTTTTGTGCTTGTGAACCCGGGTTAATGACATCAAAAATATCGCCAGCAATAAGCAGGGCATGTGGTTGTTTTTCTTGAATTTGAGTGAGCAACCAGCTTAAAAATTGTTGGTGTTCGTAGTGTCGTGAATGATTATAAAAAAACTGCCCCAAATGCCAGTCAGAAGTATGTAGAAAATGTACGGACATAGAAACAGACATCAAGCCAGAGTAAACACAGATACGTTAGCATAAATTGGCAAGAGATTTTATCAAGACATTTTAAAGTGCTCGTTATTTAAACCCCCAGTAAAACTTGAATTAAATTTTTCACTTTAAACTTTGCTTTGTTACTATCAGGTCAAACCATGAACTTTGAGAATAAAATGACTATTCATAAATACGAAGTAAAAATACAGTGAGAAGGCAATACGGGTACAGGTACTTCCTCTTATCGTTCATATAAACGCGATTTTAGTATTCAGCATCCTCAAAAGACGACTATTCAAGGTTCATCAGACCCTGCCTATTTGGGCGATGTGACCAGATGGAACCCAGAAGATTTATTGGTCGCGTCAGCTTCAGCTTGTCATAAGCTTTGGTATTTACACCTATGTGCAGTCAATCATATTCACGTTGTGAGTTATGTCGATCATGCACTGGGATTTATGGAAGATACAGATCCGGTCAAACGTGGTCATTTTACCCAAATTATTTTAAGGCCCGAGGTTGTTTTAGAAAAAGGTGCTGACCAAGAGCTTGCAGCAAAACTGCATGAAGAAGCACATCACGAATGTATGATTGCCAATTCGGTAAATTTTCCAATTACATGTGAAGCCAGCTTCAGCTTTGCTGAATAATTCATATGAAATAGCCACCGATAAAAAGGCGGTGGCTATAAATTAAAAATAATTAAAGTCGTTAAATAAAATCTTTAAGCTGCATCTTCATCGACTTGAAAAATACCAAAAACGTTGTGGTCTAAATCGACAAAGTAACCATGCCAAGCGCGGCCCGGAATAGCGAATTTATCCATTGCCACAATGCCGCCTTGCGCTAAAATTTTTGCAGCCACTTCATCGAAGTTTTCCACCTGAACCGAACAAGTAAATGCATTGGTGCCATATTCCATTGGCGGTGTTTGAGCAGGGCGTTTTAAGAGTCCTCCCATAATTGAAGGTGTCTCTATGCGGTAATATTCAATCGGTAAGCTTTCATCGAGTTTAAATTGCCAACCAAACACAGCTTGATAAAACTGCGCATCGCGGGCAGGGTTTGAAGACTGGATTTCAAAATAGGCAATATTGTTCATATTATTTAAATCATATTTTTATGGTGTAAAAAGTATACGCATAGCCTTTATAGCCACGAAAGCACTATTGTGTATGCTGAGCGTAAAATACGATTCGAGTGATGAGAGAATCGTCGGTCAAAAACTTCATCAAGGGTTTCGGCTGCTAACAAAACCTAATCCGAAGGAAGAAAGAGTCGTAATGAAAGGTCACCGAAACAATTTTGCGGATGCCGTGCAAAGGAAGTATTCGGTTGCTGCGACCTTGTTACCCTATATAACGTTAAGAGATCAGGATTGGTTGACAGAAAAATGAAAAAAAATCGAAAAAAATTTATAATTATTTTTTTGAACCCATAAATTAGGCAAAAATATGACCAAATTACGTTCTTACTTTCTCTGGTTTTTTGCTTTATGCATCGTGCTAACCTTAATTGTCGGTGTGATTGCAGCACTATTACCAGCGAGTGTAGGCGGTATTTTAACAGCCGTTCCATATTTAGGCGCAATGATTTTTGTCTTATTTAGATTTTTAAAGAAAGAACGCCGTGCACCGACAGTACCAGAAAAAAAGAAATTTACTTTAGGTTTTACTCTCATATTTTGGGGCTATAACTTGTGTGGTGTTTTATTTGGTCTGTTTTTATTTTCAAGAAAAGACCCTGAGATTTTGCAAAACTTTATGCTTTACCTCAAACAGCCTCAGTTCTTAAGCATTATGGTCATTATGCTTTTAATGTTAGCTATTCCGCTTTATTTAATTACCTATTGGTTTTATGGCAAACAAGCCCAGCGCATGGCAAACAAAATGTTTAATGCGTCATAACTCACCACAAAAACTGATACGATTAGATCGTTATTAAATTTTATAACTATATCAATTAAAAACTGCTGTCCTCGGTTTTGGAGGAAATATGAATAAGAATGTATTAATCACAGGTGCCAGTGGCTTTATTGGAACGCATTTAATTAGGTGCCTGCTACAAAAAAATTATAACGTGGTTGCTGTGACACGGCAGGCTGGAAAGAAATCTGACCATCCTGCCTTGCAGTGGGTACAAAAGTTCGAAGATATTTCGACCCGTCAAATTGATTATGTGGTGAATTTGGCCGGTGCAAATATTGGTGAGAAACGCTGGACTGAGTCACGTAAAAAACAACTCATTGAAAGCCGTGTAAATACGACCCAAAAACTGTATGCATGGCTCAAGCAATCTCAAATTTTTCCTGAAGTGATTGTCTCTGGTTCTGCAATTGGTTATTACGGTATAGATGCTCAAGAAAAGTGGACAGAGGTGTGCACTGAACAAAGCTCGCCACAGCCCATTTTCATGTCTCAGCTTTGCCAAGAGTGGGAACGCGCAGCGTTAGCAGACGCTCAGCAAAACACTAAAATTATTCGCTTAGGCGTAGTGTTTGGGCAGGGCGGTGGCATTTTGCCTAAAATGTTGCTTCCTATTCGACTCAATTTAATCGGTCAAATTGGTCACGGACGTCAGCCTGTAGTATGGGTACATATTGAAGACGTATTAAACGCAATTGAGTTTATATTCAAGCATCCTCAATCTGCTCAAATTCACAATGTCGTGGCACCAGAAAATGTGACCCAAAAGGTATTTGTTGAACAAGCTGCCAAAGTTTTGAATAAGAAACCAATGTTGTCGGCGCCTAGTACAGTTTTTCGCTGTTTGTTAGGAGAGCAGTCGCAATTGATCTTAAATGGGCAATACGTCAAACCCGCAGCCTTACAAGCAGAAGGATTTGAGTTTGCTTATCCTCAATTAAAAATGGCTTTAGAGAATATACTCGCCTCAGGCTAAGATTTTATTTTGCAAACGCTCTGGTGAATATGCTTTGGCATCAACTAAGGTCGGTTGACCGAGCATAAGCTGACGGAGCAATTGCGCAGAACCTGAGCCCATACACAAACCATTTCTAAAATGACCAAAGTTTGCCCAGAGGTTGCCCATTTCAGGCATTTTGCCAATATAGGGAACACCATTTGGTGAACTTGGTCTGAGACCTGCCCAGCGATGTACGATCGGGAAATCGGCCAGTTCAGGTACCATTTCTAAACATGCTTCCAAAATATTGTGCTGGGTGGTTTCGTCAGTAGACGTGTCAAAACCACGATGTGCCATGCTTGACCCGCACACAATATGACCGTCCATACGTGGAATCAAATACATGACTCGATTCATACACATGGTCGGTAGCCAGTGAGCAGGGGTTTTAAACAATAGCATTTGACCTTGAACAGGTTCGACTGGAATTTCGAGTTGTAATTGTGAGTTCCAGTAGTGGCTCCAAGCGCCCGAAGTTATTACAAAATGGTCTGCTGTATGTTTGCGGCCATCTTCGGTTTGGAGCGCCTGTATCACATCACCTTGTTGAATCAGTTTTTTAACAGGAGTGTGCTCAAAAAACTCAACGTTTGGGTGTTGTTTTAAATAGCGAATCAGGGACTGTAATACGCGTGGATTACGAATATTAGACAGTTCAGGGAAATAAATGGCTTCTTGAAACTGATCGGAAATATGTGGATTAACTTGTTCTAGCGCATCTCGCTGTAAATATTCACAGCGCTGCATCGGCTCTTGATGCTGCTCGGCGTAGGAAAGCCCGATGTCAAAATCTTCTTCATCAAAAATTAGCATGCCTGTGTCATGAATTTCAAAATCAATCCCTGTAACAGGGTAGAGCTTTTGGTTCCATGCTTGATAAGAGGCTTTGCCAAATTGGGCAAGTTGGTTCACTGCATGCACATAGCGCCACGGGTACATCGGAGAGAGAATACCTCCACCAGCCCAAGAGGCTGCTTGTCCCGCTTGTTGTTGATCAAAAATGCTGATGGTACAGCCTTGTTCAACCAACTCCAGCGCAGACATTAGTCCACTTATGCCCGCGCCAATGATTGCAATATGCATGCAGTGTTATCCTTTCTCTGCGAACTTAGTTCATTTCCTTGAGTTTTTCAGCAGCGGTTTCTGCAAAGTAAGTCCAGATTCCGTCTGCACCAGCGCGGCGGCAACACATGAGCGATTCTAAAATCACTGAGTCTGATAACCAGCCATTTTGAATTGCGCCAGCTAACATTGCGTATTCGCCACTCACTTGGTAAATGAATGTCGGAATACCAAAGGTATCTTTCACTTCACGTACCACATCCAGATATGGCATGCCCGGTTTTACAATCACCATGTCAGCGCCTTCTTGAATATCAAGCGCGATTTCATGTAACGCTTCGGCACGGTTGGCAAAGTCCATCTGGTAGTTATATTTATTACCACCTTTTAGGTTGGATGCAGAGCCAACAGCATCACGGAACGGACCATAGAAGCTAGATGCGTATTTTGCAGAGTAGGCCATGATGTTGGTATAGATGTGACCATTGGCTTCTAAAGCTTGACGAATTGCGCCAATACGGCCGTCCATCATGTCACTTGGTGCAATCACTTCGGCACCTGCTTCTGCGTGACTTAAGGCTTGTTTAATCAAGCATTCTACAGTCTCGTCATTTAGCACATAGCCAGTTTCATCAATAATGCCGTCTTGACCATGAGTCGTGTATGGGTCGAGGGCACCATCGGTAATTAACACCATTTCTGGTAATTCTTTTTTAAGCAAACGGCAGGTGGTTTGTACTAAACCATCTTCACGCCATGCAGCTTCTGCGGTAAGGCTTTTATCTTCTTGAGGTGTTACAGGGAAAAGAGCCAGTTTGGATACACCTAATTCCAGAAGTCTTTCAGCTTTTTTCAGTAATAAATCTGCCGACAAACGCTGAATGTTTGGCATACTTGGAATATCTTGGGTTTGATTTTGTCCCGGTAATACAAATACTGGATAAATCAAGTGATTGGTAGTGAGCTGTGTTTCGCTGACCATCGCACGCAACTGGTCATTTTTACGGATACGGCGCATGCGAGTAGCTGGAAATGCAGGACGATTGAACGTATAAGTCATAACAATCTCGATGTTCGGTATTACACTAGGATAGGTTGGCGGATATTCCATTACTGTCAACCGACTGCTGTATTGTAGCCCCATAATGCTGGATTTGTACAAAATTATGGGTGTTTATCATGCTTTTAAATTTAGGCAACGTATGAGTGATGAAAAGAAAAATTGGACGGGGAACATACAATTAGGCGCCAAAACCGACCTAAATGTGGTTCTCAACCAATTGTGTAAGGCGTTTAATAGCTGTCCATTTTTTAAGCATAGTGGAATGATTATGCGTGTGGTAGATGGGCACATTGAAGGCTATGTTGAAATGCAACCTGACCTCATTGGCAATTTGGCTTTTCAGGTTTTGCATGGTGGTGTGGCTGCAACTTTGCTCGATAGCATTGGTGGAATTGTGGCAATGGAACATCTCTATCGCCGTTCAACCCCCGAAACCCTGCCTGAAACCATTAAACAGGTTACGCGCTTGGCAACTGTCGATATGCGTGTAGATTATTTGGCACCAGGGCGTGGTAAATATTTTATTGCACGTGCCGAAGTACTACGTTTAGGCCGCAAGGGCTGTACCATGCGTATGACCATGGTCAATGATGAAGATAAGCAGATTGCTGCCGGCATTGCCTCATATGCCTATTAATCTAGGCATTTTAAGCATTTAAAAAGCGCTCAGGGCGCTTTTTTTCATATTAAAAAAGATAAAAATTTCACAAAAACTTTGAGATAAACATTAATTTAATTAGAACGAACGCATTAGTTATATTTTTTTATTCTCATATCATGAGGTTTTAGCGTTAAAATTGTCTCCTTTGACAATGCGGTATGTCTTGTTTATAGAAAAATAAAAACTCTATAACAAGGTGTAGTGCGAGATTGATGGCAAAGCCAACTCATCTTTAGGAACATACCATGACTGATGCACAAAGCAATGTACAAGAAACAGTGCCAACAACATCTGCCTCGGATGACAACATGCAAAACAAGCGCAAAAAATTTCTTGGTTTCTTTGCGCTGATTTTATTGATCGCCGCTATTTTATATGCAATCTGGGCATTATTTTTAAATCACTCGGTGAGTACGGATAATGCTTATGTCGGTGCAGAAACCGCGCAAATTACCTCAATGGTTAGCGGACAGGTCGCTCAGGTTTTGGTAAAAGATACTCAAACAGTACACCGCGGTGATGTGCTGGTTCGTATTGATGACCGTGATGCCAAAATCGCGTTGGCACAAGCCGAGGCAGAGCTTGCCAAAGCAAAACGCCAATATAAACAAACTGCGGCAAACAGTAGTTCTTTAAACTCTCAAGTGGTGGTTCGTGCTGACGAAATTAATAGTGCTAAAGCACAAGTTGCTCAAGCACAGGCCGACTATGACAAAGCTGCTTTAGAACTGAACCGCCGTGCACAGCTTGCTGCCTCTGGCGCTGTGTCTAAAGAAGAACTCACCAAAGCACAAAGTGCAGTTGAAACAGCTAAAGCAGGGCTAGAGCTTGCTAAAGCCGGCCTTGCACAAGCGACTTCTAGTCGTAAGGCAGCCGAAAGCACCTTAGCTGCAAACGAAGCGTTAATTCAGGGTGTAAGCGAAACCTCGACTCCGGATGTACAAGTTGCCCAAGCGCATGTAGAACAAGCTCAGCTTGACTTGGAACGTACCGTGATTCGTGCACCAGTTGATGGTGTGATTACACGCCGTAATATTCAAGTTGGTCAACGCGTTGCACCAGGTACAAGCATGATGATGATTGTGCCACTCAATGATTTATATGTAGATGCTAACTTCAAAGAAAGTCAGTTGAAAAAAGTTCGCCCAGGTCAGCCAGTCACATTAACCTCAGATTTATATGGTGATGATGTTGAATACCACGGCAAAGTGGTGGGCTTCTCTGGTGGTACAGGCTCTGCCTTTGCCTTAATTCCGGCTCAAAACGCAACAGGTAACTGGATTAAAGTGGTTCAACGCTTACCGGTTCGTATTGCACTTGACCCGAAAGAACTTGCTGAACACCCATTACGTGTTGGCTTGTCGATGGAAGCAAAAGTCGACTTATCTGCGAAGTAAACGCTTATGAAAACGCAAACACCTTTTGCCGAGTTAAGCGGTGGCCGTTTACTACTGGCAGCGTTTGTTATTGCCTTGTCGAACTTTATGGTCGTACTTGATACGACCATTGCCAACGTCTCTGTACCGCATATTACCGGTAACCTTGCTGTTTCAAGCACACAAGGAACATGGGTCGTTACTTCATATGCAGTTGCAGAAGCGATTTGTGTACCTTTAACGGGTTGGCTGGCAGGCCGCTTTGGAACGGTACGGGTCTTTATCTTTGGTTTAATTGGCTTTACGGTCTTTTCTTTCCTATGCGGTTTGGCAACATCGTTAGAAATGTTGGTGTTTTTCCGTATTGGGCAGGGCCTTTGTGGTGGTCCACTTATGCCACTCAGCCAAACTTTGCTTATGCGTATTTTCCCTCAAGAAAAGCATGCGCAGGCAATGGGCCTATGGGCAATGACCACAGTCGTCGGGCCAATTTTAGGACCAATTTTGGGTGGTCTGATTAGTGATAACCTGTCTTGGCACTGGATTTTCTTTATTAACTTACCGGTTGGTATTGTCTGTGTATTAGCAGCAATGCGCTTGTTAAGAGTAGCCGAAACAGAAACCATTTCTTTAAGAATCGACACTGTTGGTTTAGGTCTGTTAATTCTGTGGATTGGTGCGCTACAGCTTATGCTCGACTTGGGGCATGAACGCGACTGGTTTAATAGCACCAGTATTGTGGTTTTAGCTTTAACTGCCGCCATTGGCTTTGTGGTGTTCCTGATATGGGAGCTGACCGACAAACACCCCGTGGTAGATGTCAAAGTCTTTAGGCATAGGGGCTTTGCCATATCGGTACTGGCCTTGTCGCTCGGCTTTGGCGCATTCTTTGGCAGTATTGTACTGATTCCGCAGTGGCTGCAAATGAACCTTTCCTATACCGCGACGTGGGCCGGATATTTAACTGCAACGATGGGCTTTGGTAGTTTGACCATGTCACCGATTGTGGCAAAACTTTCGACCAAACATGACCCGCGTGCGCTGGCGAGCTTTGGTTTAATTTTGCTGGGTATTGTGACCTTAATGCGGGCATTCTGGACCACAGATGCCGACTTTATGGCACTGGCTTGGCCACAAATCCTGCAAGGTTTTGCAGTACCGTTCTTCTTTATCCCACTGTCTAACATTGCACTTGGTTCGGTACTCCAGCAAGAAATTGCATCTGCTGCGGGCCTCATGAACTTCTTAAGAACCATGGCAGGGGCGATTGGCGCTTCAATTGCGGTGACCGTGTGGGACGACCACGCCAAAGTTGCCCGTAGTGAAATGGTGTCAAACCTACATACGACTGAAGTACAAAACACACTTTTGCAAAATGGTTTTACGGCTGACTCGACGCTTGGAATTATTTCAAACCTTGTCGATAAAGAAGCCATTACCATGTCGGCAAACCATGTGTTTTTGCTTTTTGCGATCGTGTTTGTCTTTGCAGGGCTGGTCATTTGGCTGTGTCCAAAACCCAAACAGGTCAGTGGTATGCCTTCTCACTAAACATCAAAAAGCATCTCTTCGGAGGTGCTTTTTTTAGGTCTACTACAAAATGAGCGAGTTTATAAATAGGAAATTTTGCTTGTAGTTAAAGAAATAAAGCATGCCAGAATTGGGCAAATCAGTTATAAAAGAGTGTGATAACAAGCAAGGAGACATAACGCAAGGCACAAAATAAACACCCTCAATCATTTAATATTATTAAAACTTTATTTTTATCAAAGATTAAAAAACTGAAGACCTGAAAACAAAGAAGCTTGCATGGCAATTGCATGGATAGGCAGGCGTATATATTGGAGTTATCACGTGAATAAAAGATATTCATTTTTGTTCAGTAGTTTATTAGCAGTCGGTTTATTACAAGGATGTGGAGATGACTCCTCATCAGATCAGCCCAAGGATGATTCAAATATAACCCCTCCCAATTTAATTGTAGATAATGACCCGACCAGTTGTAGCAAACTGGCACAAGATGGTTCAAGCGTGGTGGTCGGTTCAAACCAAAATGGTGACCCTGCCGCGCCAGAGGGTGCATCGGGTTATAGGCTCGGTAACACGGTTAAATACGCAGATAAATATATGGTGGTGGCAAACACGCCACTTGCGGTAAAAGCAGGTTGCGATGTGTTAAAAGCAGGCGGTAGTGCAGTTGATGCAGCCGTAGCAGTACAAGCCGTACTTGGTTTGGTCGAGCCACAGTCGAGTACCATCGCCGGTAGTGGTTTTATGATGTATTACGATGCCAAAACCAAACAAGTCACGGCTTATGATGGCCGTGAAACCGCTCCAGCGGCAGCCAACGAATATTATTTAATTCGCCAAGATATATATGACCCAAATTCACCTGCACCTGTACCAAGTGCCCGCCGTAGCGGTCGCTCGATTGGTGTGCCGGGTGTGATGCGTTTATTGGAACAAGCACAAAAAGAGCATGGCAAACTTAAGTGGAACCAACTTTTTGGTGAAGCGATTGGTTTGGCTGATAACGGTTTCCGCATACCGGGGCGTTTGGCAGATGCCATTGCAAGTAATGCAAGCAATTTAGCACTCGATGCAAATGCAATGGCGACTTATTTCTACCCAGATGGATCACCACGTAAAGTCGGCGAGACCATGACCAATAAAGCCTATGCCAGAACACTCGAAGCACTCGCTTCACAAGGGGCAAACGCACTACACACTGGTCCAATTGCGCAAGCCATTGTGGCAAAAGCAGGGCAAACCGTGGGTGATGACCCAGCACGGACTCCAATTATCCCAAGCTTGATGACCTTGCAGGATTTATCGAACTATCAGGTGAAAAAACGCGACCCGATTTGTACGACGTACCGTGACCGTTACTATGTATGTACCATGCCACCTCCATCTTCAGGAGGGATTGCGGTTGCACAGACGTTGGGTATTTTAGAAAACTTTGATATGTCGCTTTACCCACCTAAAAACCCTGAAAATGAAGGCGGTGTGCCAGATGTCATGGGCGTGCATTTAGTGTCTGAAGCAGAGCGTTTGGCCTACGCCGACCGTGATAAATATGTGGCAGATACCGACTTTGTTCATTTGCCGGCACAGGGTATTCCAAGTTTTATTGATAAAAATTACTTGAAGCAACGAGCAGCACTGATTAACCCGAACCAGAGTATGGGCGTTGCACCAGCAGGTAATTTCAATACAGCGGCAGGTGTGGACACCACTGTTGAACATGGCACAACTCAGTTCACGATAGTAGATGCCTATGGCAATGTGGTTTCAATGACATCGACAGTTGAATCGAGCATGGGTTCATTTCACATGGTGGATGGTTTCTTGCTGTCAAACCAGTTAACTGACTTTAGCGCGAACCCTTTTGACAGCACTGGGGCACCAGTTGCCAACCGTGTAGAAGGCGGCAAACGCCCACGTAGTACTATGGCGCCAACCTTAGTATTTAAAGGCACCACGCCAGATGAATTTTATATGGCAACAGGTTCACCAGGTGGCGGTACCATCATTCAATATGTGGTTAAAACCTTGGTGGGTGCATTAGACTGGAACTTAAATGCACAGCAGGCCACTTCGCTTGTAAATTTTGGCGCAACCAATAGCAAAAACACCAATATTGATAGCTCGAATGTACAGCTTTCCTTAGTTGACCTGATTGAAGGCTTAAAAGCAAAAGGGCATGGCATATCGAACACTGCGCAAACCAGTGGTATTTCAACGATTATGAAAGTAAATATAAATAATCAAAGTAAATACGCAGGTGGGGTAGACCCACGCCGTGAAGGGATCGTGTTAGGCAATGGTGCTTTATAGACCAAACTTTAAAAAAAGCTGTCATTTTTGGCAGCTTTTTTTATGAGGGGCCTTGAAAAAAACAAAAGGCACTCAATTATGTAAGTATGTTCATCAGTGGCAGACTGTTGATAAAATGCACAGCATTTTATTTTAGTTATGCTATGATGTGCAGACATTCATGGGGATGTTATTGGCTTCGACGCCGGTGATGAAACTCATAGATGCATGCCGAGAGCGCATTTTCTCTCGTAAATAAAATTTGCATTTAAATAGTCGCAAACGACGAAACTTACGCTCTAGCTGCCTAAGGGCCGCTTGTCCGCTTCCTAGAATACTTGTGGTCTGGGAACCCGACTGAAGCGCACGCACACAAGTCCGTATAGAGTCAAGCCTCGGGGCTTTATACCAAACTTAGAGGATCGCACCTTGTACCCTGTTCGTCGGGTCACTTGGTGTTAAAACAATAGACGATATCTAAGCATGTAGTATTCTCGAGCGTAGTGCTGGCGGACGCGGGTTCAACTCCCGCCATCTCCACCAAATACCTTCCAAAACATGGCAAAATATGCCAAGTTTTAAAACGAAAAGGCTTGATTCTAAAGGGATTAAGCCTTTTTTCTTGCCTGAACATAACTAAATATAACTAGCTACAGTGTACATGCACCGTGTACACTGTCTTGTACATTGCAAGATTTATTGAATCCGTTGGTGTACAAGCCATGAAAAGAACAGAAATCAAACGTAGACCGTTATCAGACACCGTACTGGCTAACCTTGAACCCGAAGCAAAAGAATATCGGGAGCTGGACGGCGAAGGCTTATATTTCCGTGTAAAGCCTGATGGTAAAAAAGCATGGCTATTCAGATATAAAAAAGCAGATGGTAAATGGTCATGGCTGGGTATCGGTACTTATCCTGAATTATCAGGAGCAGGCGCAAGGAAGAAGGCTAGAGAGATAATCAAGGATATATCACAAGGTGATAATCCAATCATTACCAAGCAAGAACGTAAACGCCAAGAGCTTGAGCAAAATAATGCCACCTTTGAAGTATTGGCCCGTGAATGGCTGGATACCAAAGCAAATACTTGGGTAAAGGACACCATGACCCGAAACAAGGGTGCATTGGAAAAACATATATTTCCCATTTTTGGCAAACGCTTGTACACCACCATAAAACCGATTGAATGGATGAATCATTTAAAAGGTATTCAACAAAAGCAAGGAATCTATGAACAAGTAAACCGAGTTCGGGCCATGTGTCGCGATATATACGATTTTGCAAAGGTGACAGGCCGTATTGATTACAACCCATTAGAGGGCCTACAAAAGTTCTTACAGCAAGGCGTAAAACAAAATATGTCGCATGTGAGTGAACAGGAGTTCCCAGCACTATTAAGAGCTATCAATAATTATCCGACTATGGATGTTCGGATGGGCCTACAGCTTTTAGCTATGCTGTTCTGCCGACCTACCGAGCTAAGAGAAGCTAAATGGCAGGAGTTCGACCTAGAGCAAGGCTTGTGGAATATCCCAGCCGAGCGTATGAAGAAACGTCGTGAGCATGTCGTACCTTTATCCACTCAAGCGGTGGCGATATTAAAAGAGTTGCAGACCTACCAAACCAATTCTGACTACTTATTTCCGAGCAGATCGGACAAGAGCAAGCCTAAGTCAGACACCGTTTTTATTATGGCCCTACGGCGCATGGGATATGAAGGCAGACAGACACCGCATGGCTTTAGGCACATTGCCAGCACCTTATTAAACAATCGTGGCTTTGATGAACGTCATATCGAAGCAGCACTGGCACACGTAAAGGACGGTGTAGCAGGGGTGTATAACAAGGCTCAATATTTAGATGACAGGGCAAGCATGATGCAATGGTATGCGAACCATTTAGAAGAAATTGCGGATCAGAGCATTATTCAATTTAAAAAGGCGAAGTGACAAGACTTGTCGCACTACTAGCCAATAAATGCACAAATATAGCTTAATATAGATTATATTCAGTTTGCTAAGTCTAGCCTGACGGGGCGAAAGTCGGATACCCAATCCGATTGGCTTAGCTATTTTATTGGGGGTGCTGTGGGAGGCATATTGTGAAGCTATTAGAGTTAGCAAAAAAAAATTTACAAGAATATATTTCTGTCAGAGAAACTCTTGAACTTATTGCAAGTACACAGCAAACGCCTCTTAGCTATGTGGCTATATTTCTGATTAGTCAGAAT
>OJXO01000125.1_pt1 | contig 22877 bp, 28 predicted proteins | sample 1600721 | NCBI WGS metagenome assembly OJXO01 (sample SAMN04436634, study PRJEB24849) | human gut metagenome | biome: human gut; feature: NICU; material: stool | host: Homo sapiens | place: USA: Saint Louis, MO | collected 2010-01-30
TGATAGCGTCAACAAGGCCGATAGTAAATACAGTGGTACTGTTGCGCAATAGCCGAACAGCGACCGGCGCAATGATCAAAATTGATCATCGGAAGATTTACCGAAGCGCCGAGTAAAGCGATCATCATTTTGGAAAACGCATTTTTTTGGGAGTTTGAGCGAATATCCCCAGTTTATCAGCCTGTTGCCGCCACCTAGCGGCATTGCTGGGCATCGTCAAGCCCCCGTCGTCATTCGGAAAAATAAACTTCACAAACACGTAAAAAGGCTTTTTTCGGTCATGGTTTTTGCGGTATGAAGTAAAGCACCGGGCGGCTTGCTGCCTTGGGGGCCTTTCCACCGCGTCTGGACAACGCGCCGGGAATGGAGAGGGCCGATGAACACTCTGGTTCGCTGATAGCGTCAACACCCTTACGGGGCTGATCAGTGAAACCGTTGCACTGTCCGGTAAGTGCGGCGGGCCAGGGACCTACCTTTTTGGGGGTTCTATGAAAACGCTAAAGCGTCTCATAGAGGTGGTCAACGTGGCTGATTTCCTGGCCAAGCTGACAAACGTGTACAGGGCCTGGCTCTGGATTCGTGACCACCTTGATTGATTAGTAACATAGCTGGAGGCCCCGCTACTTGTTGCCGCTGACCGAAAACTGACCCAGTAGAGGCTGTTCTGCCGACTGAAAACTGACCCAGGTGTTCAACTGCTTCTGCTCAATTTTTGAGCAGGAGAACACAGGGTGATCAGTATGGAAATGATGGGCAAAATTCGCCGGATGTATTTCCGCGACAAGCTGTCGCTGCATGAGATAGCCAAGCGCACCGGGTTGGCGCGCAACACGATTCGCAAGTGGGTCAGAGCACCTGAGGCCAAGCCGCCGGTCTACCAACGCCGCGCGATCTTCAACAAACTCAGCCCTTTTCACGCCACGCTGGAGCAGGCGCTAAAAGCCGATTCGCTGCGGCCCAAGCAACAGCGGCGCAGTGCCAAGGCGCTGTTGGCGCAAATCAAAGCCGAAGGTTATGACGGTGGCTACAGCCAGCTCACCGCGTTTATCCGTGCCTGGCGAGGGGGACAGGGCAAGGCGTCGCAGGCCTTTGTGCCGCTGACCTTTGCTCTTGGCGAGGCGTTTCAGTTTGACTGGAGCGAGGAAGGCTTGCTGGTCGGCGGCATTTACCGGCGTATGCAGGTGGCACATCTGAAGCTGTGTGCCAGCCGTGCGTTCTGGCTTGTGGCGTATCCGAGCCAGGGCCATGAGATGTTATTTGACGCCCATACACGCTCGTTCGGCTCCTTGGGCGGCGTGCCGCGCCGGGGCATCTACGACAACATGAAGACCGCCGTCGACAAGGTCAATAAGGGCAAAGGCCGGGCGGTGAATGCGCGCTTTGCGGTGATGTGCGCGCATTACCTGTTCGATCCGGACTTCTGCAACGTCGCCGCTGGTTGGGAAAAGGGCATCGTTGAAAAGAACGTGCAAGACAGCCGCAGGCGTATCTGGCTAGACGCCCAGGACTGCCAGTTTCACTCCTTCGAGGAACTCAATGCCTGGCTGGGCCAGCGCTGCCGCGCGCTTTGGAACGAGCTGACGCACCCTCAATACAGCGGGCTGAGTGTGGCCGAAGTGCTGGAGTTGGAGCGCGCTGAACTGATGCCTGTGCCAGCGCCATTCGACGGTTACGTCGAGCGGCCTGCGCGGGTCTCCAGCACCTGCCTGGTCAGCGTCGGGCGCAACCGCTACTCGGTGCCGTGTGAGTATGCGGGTAAGTGGGTCAGCAGCCGTTTGTATCCGACGCGAATCGAGGTGGTGGCTGACGACGCGCTGATCGCCAGCCATGTCCGCTTGCTGGATCGCGACCAGGTCAGCTATGACTGGCAGCACTACCTCCCGCTGATCGAACGCAAGCCCGGTGCGCTGCGCAACGGCGCGCCCTTTGCTGATCTGCCGGCGCCGCTGCGTCAGCTTAAGCACGGTCTGGGGCGTCATGCCGGCGGTGACCGGATCATGGCGCAAGTTCTGGCTGCCGTACCGGTCGCCGGGCTCGATGCGGTGCTGGTGGCTGTTGAGCTGGTACTGGAAAGCGGCAGCCTGAGCGCCGAACACATCCTCAATGTCGTGGCGCGCCTGGCCGCGACCGAACCACCACCCAGCGTCGAAACCCACTTGTCGCTCAAGGAAGCCCCCGTCGCTAACACGGCGCGCTACGACCGCCTGCGTGGCCAGACCGAGGAGATCGGTCATGCGTGATTTGATGGCGGAACTCAAGGAGCTGCGCCTGCACGGCATGGCCACGGCCTGGGCGGAGTTGACTGCGCAGGGTGAGTCGAACACAGCCTCGTCCAAGTGGCTGCTCGAACACCTGCTGGAACAAGAGCACACAGATCGCGCCATGCGCTCGGTGAGCCACCAGATGAACATGGCCAAGCTGCCGATGCACCGCGACCTGGCCGGCTTCGACTTCAGCGCCTCCAGCGCAGACGCTCGTTTGATCAGCGAACTGGCCAGTCTGGCCTTTACCGACACCGCGCAGAACGTGGTGCTGATCGGTGGGCCTGGCACCGGTAAAACCCACCTGGCCACTGCGCTGGCCGTGTCCGGCATCACCCGGCACGGCAAGCGCGTGCGCTTCTACTCCACGGTCGATCTGGTCAATCTGCTGGAGCGCGAAAAGCACGACGGCAAAGCCGGGCGGATCGCCCAAGCTCTGCTGCGCATGGATCTGGTCATCCTCGACGAACTGGGTTATCTGCCCTTCAGCCAGGCCGGCGGTGCGTTGCTGTTTCACCTGCTATCCAAGCTGTACGAACACACCAGCGTGGTGATCACCACCAACCTGAGCTTCGCCGAATGGTCGAGCGTGTTCGGCGACGCCAAGATGACCACCGCCCTGCTGGATCGGCTGACCCACCACTGCCACATCGTCGAAACCGGTAACGAGTCCTATCGCCTGCAACACAGTAGCTTGGCGGCCCAGGCCAAGATCAAATCACGGGAGCGAAAGCGTAAGGGCGGCCAGGAACCGGAGGACGATGAGCCGTTCTGATTTCATGGCGACGACGGCCTGCTACATGGCTGCGTGTGGCAGGTCTTAAACAACTGAACTGGGCTAGCGAAGGAGTGGGGGCAACAGCAGCTGCGCTGGTAGACTTATCCACAGTTGCTGGTAACAAAATCAGCAATCCGCCCTGGGTCAAATTTCAATCGGCAGGGTGGGTCAATTTTCCATCAGCGCCAACACACTAAGCAACCATCAGAAAATTTTGACTGTACGCCAAAAAATTCGCATCTACCAGCATCTAAACAGGCGTTGTTGATTATCATAAAACACTGACACTGTATTATATAATCGTGCTTTTGTGTTATTTTTTTAATATTTACTGATTACGTACTTGCTTAACCACTCAGTTGCGCTAGAATTAATAGACGCGAAATTTAAATCTCTAATTTTCCAACACTTAGTAAAACCTCGTTTGCCATCCCACTACCATTGTAGGAGCAAATCAGGAGACATAAAAAATTAGCGGTAGCGTGCCTGGCCCTCTAGATAAGTATTGGAGACTGTAATGAAGTTTGAAAAGTCACAGACAGCAATCGACCACCTGACTCCCGAGCAACACCGAATTACCCAGGAGGCGGGCACCGAAAGGCCCTTCACGGGCGAGTACAACGACAACAAGGAGCCTGGCATCTACGTCGACATAGTGTCGGGAGAGCCACTGTTCGCTTCGACGGACAAGTTCGATTCGGGTACTGGCTGGCCCAGCTTCACCAAGCCGATCGTTTCGGCAAACGTGAAGGAGGTGCGGGACAGCGCACACGGCATGGTCCGGACGGAGGTCAGGTCAGTACACGCAGACAGTCATCTCGGCCATGTGTTCCCCGATGGTCCTTCCGACCGCGGCGGTCTGCGGTACTGCATCAACTCAGCGTCCCTTCGCTTCATCCCGCGCGACGAGATGGAGTCCGAGGGATACGGTGAATATCTCGATCAAGTAGAGGAGGCTTAACATGCATCAGCGCGCTGTTCTCGCAGGAGGATGTTTCTGGGGCATGCAGGATCTGATCCGCAAGCGGCCCGGCATCATCTCGACCCGTGTGGGTTACACGGGCGGCGATATTCCGAACGCCACGTATCGTAATCACGGCACGCATGCCGAGGGGATCGAGATTGTCTTCGACCCGACAGTGACGAGCTACCGGAACATCCTGGAATTCTTCTTCCAGATCCACGATCCGACGACGCTGAACCGCCAGGGCAATGATCGTGGGCTCTCCTACCGGTCGGGCATCTATTATGTCGACGAGGAGCAGAAGCGCGTCGCCGAGGATACGATCGCCGATGTGGATGCCTCGGGGCTGTGGGATGGCAAAGTGGTGACCGAGGTCCAGCCGGTCGGCGAGTTCTGGGAGGCCGAGCCCGATCACCAGGATTATCTGGAGAAGCACCCGGGCGGCTACACCTGCCACTTCGTCCGTCCCGGCTGGGTGCTTCCGAAGCGCCAAAAGGTTGACGACGTACAGCCAGCGGCCGGGACCGCGGCGGAATAGGCTTCACTGCCGTTGCCACTGCGCCGGTCCGGTCCGCAATCTTCGTGACCGCGTCGTTCAGCGACGCGGTCATCGAACCCTACTTCAGAGTGACGGCTCGTTCCAGTCAGTCGCCATCGCAACACCAGGATCGCAGATTTATGCCAGACCTCTCGTCCTTTCCGATCACGCAGCGCTGGCCGGCATCTCATCCCGATCTACTGCAACTCTACGCAGCCCCTACGCCCAATGGCGTCAAGGTCTCGATCATGCTTGAGGAGACTGGCCTGGCGTACGAGCCCCACCTGATCGACATCTCGAACAACGAGTCGAAGGATCCGGCGTTCGTGTCGCTGAACCCGAACGGACGCATACCGGCGATCATCGATCCGGCTGGCCCTGACGGTAGACCCATCGCCTTATGGGAATCCGGTGCGATCCTCCTCTATCTGGCCGACAAGACGGGTCAGTTCATCTCCACCGAACCAGGCCAGCGTTACGAGACCCTAGCGTGGGTGTTCTTTCAGATGTCGGCCATCGGGCCGATGTTCGGTCAGCTCGGCTTCTTCCTGCGATTTGGCGGCAAGGACTATGAGGACAAGCGGCCGCAACAGCGCTTTATCGACGAATCCACGCGTCTGCTGGGGATTCTGGATCGCCGGCTGGAAGGCCGCGACTGGATCGTCGACGACTATTCGATCGCGGACATCGCGACGCTCGGCTGGGTGAATGCGCTGGTGGAATTCTACGCTGCGGGTGACATCCTTGGCCTCAGCAGCTTTTCGAACGTCCGCGCATGGCTTGGACGCGGGCTGGCTCGACCGGCCGTCCAGCGTGGCCTCCACATTCCCGCGAGGCCAGCATGAGCATCATCGCCGCCTATTATTACAACGAAGGCAAGCGAGTTCGCGAAATCGCGCTCGATGAGCACGTCAAGTTGGGCGAGAGTCGCTCGGGCTTCTGCTGGATCGCGCTTAGCGAACCCACCGCAGACGAACTCAGCGCGATCCAGACGACGTATAACCTCCATCCTTTGGCGATCGACAACGCGATGCACCCGCTGTGCCCGCCCAAGCTCGAGGTCTACAACGATGAGTTGTACGTCGTCGCGCAGACCGCCGAGCTGGATGGAGACCAGATCCGCTACGGCAAGATGGCGATCTTCACCGGTCACAACCATCTCATCAGCGTACGGCACGGCAACGGCGGAGCGCTGGGCAATCTTCGCGAGCAACTCGAGGCTTCGCCGGCGCTTTTTGGCAAAGGTGTCGACTATGTGCTGCATGCGATCCTGCACCGGATCGTCGATCAATATCTTCCCATCTTCGAGATGATCGAGGATGACGTTCTGGCGATGGAGAGACGATCGCTCGACGACTTTCTCGGACGGGCAGAAATCGACCGCATCTTCGGGCTGAGAAGCGAACTCACGCGCTTCCAGCGCACGCTCGGCGCTATGGCTGAACTGGTCCGGAAACTCGTCCGAGGCCATTTCCCCTGCATCAGTTCAGAAGTCAGACCCTATTTCAGCGACGTCGCGGATCATGTCGCTCGCGTGCAGACCATGGTCGATGGCCTCCTGCAGGTTCTGTCCACCGTCTTCGAGTTCAGCAGCCTTCTTGAAGCGCAAAGGACGGGGGTGATCACCCGCCAGCTGGCGGCTTGGGCGGCAATACTGGCAGTCCCGACGGCGATCGCTGGAATATACGGCATGAACTTTAAGCACATGCCGGAGCTGGACACGGCCTACGGATACTTTGTCGTGCTCGGAGTGATAGCGATATCGTGCGTTTTCCTATTTGTGCGCTTCAAGAAGGCTAAGTGGCTGTGAATACTGCCCATCGTTTTCTTCGCCGTCATCTGACGGTTACAGCGGGCCTTATACGGAAGCTTGTCCAATCCAACTCAAGATGAAGGTGCGTCCATGACATAGCAGCTGACCGACGCTCTACAAGCAGTTCAGTCCTTCATCGCCAAGGGCTAAGACCGCGAATAGCGCGTCAAGGACAGCAATCTCGTCGATCTCGAACTAGGGTCAACCCTCGATGCATGCAGCATTCGCGTCGATGCGGCGTTGCGCCTCGAGAGCGGGGACGACGGCGAAGATGCCTCCAACATCTACGCGATCACCGATCCGGCGACAGAGCATAAAGGCCTGTTGATCGACGTGTTCGATGAAATCTGCTACCGCGACCCAGTTCAAGAGTCGGGACCTCAATGTAGAAGAAGTTGACTAACGAGCATTCGCGTCATCCGATCAAGCAAGCTGGAGACATTTATGAAAGCCATTGGTTACAAGGTTCCGGGACCCATCGCCGCGGATGCCGCGCTGGTCGACATCAATCTGCCTCGGCCTGTCGCTGCAGGATACGATATCCTGGTTGAGGTGAAGGCCGTCTCGGTCAACCCGGTCGACTACAAGGTCCGCAACAGCACGCCGCCGGCAGATGGCGATTGGAAGGTGCTGGGATGGGATGCCGCCGGGATTGTGCGCGAGGTCGGCCCCGACGTCACGCAGTTCGAGTTAGGCGACGAGGTCTATTATGCCGGATCGATCACACGGCCCGGTACCAATGCGGAGTTCCATCTCGTCGACGCCCGGATTGTCGGTCACAAACCTGCGTCGCTCTCCTGGGCGGAAGCGGCGGCGCTGCCGCTGACGACGTTGACGGCCTGGGAGGCGATGTTCGACCGCCTGGACGTGGCGAAGCCCGTACCCGGTGCGGCGGAGGCGATCCTCATCATCGGTGGCGCGGGCGGGGTTGGGTCGATCGCCGTCCAGATCGCGCGACAGCGCACGGACCTCACCGTCATCGCCACAGCCTCTCGACCGGAAACCCAAGAGTGGGTAAGAGGGCTTGGAGCTCACCACGTCATCGACCATTCTCGTCCGCTCGCGCCACAGATCGCCGAACTCGGCATCGGTGCTCCCGCTTTCGTCTTTTCGACCACACATACCGAGCAACATGTCGCCGACATCGCCGAACTGATCGCCCCACAAGGACGGTTCGGACTGATCGACGATCCCAAGGCATTCGATATCATGGTTTTCAAGCGCAAGGCGGTGTCGATCCACCACGAGCTGATGTTCACGCGGTCGATCTACGGCACGCCCGACATGAATGAGCAGGGCGAGATTCTGGATGCGATGGCAGCGCTGGTTGACGACGGCAAAATCCGCACGACGCTGACCCGGCGACTGTCGCCGATCAATGCCGCCAATCTGAAGACGGTGCATGCACTGATCGAAAGTGGCGCGGCTAAAGGCAAGATCGTCCTCGAAGGCTTCTAACGACCGCGATCGCCAAACATCTTGTCCAACCTCAAAAAGCCGAACGGGTTATGCCCCAGCGATGAGAATCCCATGACCAAATCTATTGCCACCGCCTCGATCAACCGCGAAACCGCAGTCGCCCTCATCGACGCGGCGCTCGCTGCGGCCCGTGCCATCGGCATCCCGGCTGCCGTCGCCGTCGTCGACGCCACCGGTAACCTGCGCGCGTTCGAGCGCACCGACGATGCGCCGTTCCTTACCGTCGATGTTGCCATCGACAAGGCCTGGAGTTCCGCCTCGTTTGGGTTCCCGACCCATGTCTGGAACGACTATGTGACCAACGATCCAAAAGTGGCGCCGCTAGCCTATCGCCCTCGGATGGTCGCTGTCGGCGGCGGTTATCCGATTCTGGAGGATGGGAAGTTGATCGGCGGCATAGGCATCTCCGGAGGCAACTATCAGCAGGATCAGGATGCGTGCGTCGAGGCACTCATGAAAATCGGGTTCCAGTTGCCAGCCTGACGACTGTGAGGCCATCACCGGTGGTAATGGCCAACAGATCCAACCTTTGAGAGGCCTAATGATGGAAGCGTTCGTCGTCTTTACGCGGGAAGAAACCAGCGACCCACATGCACTCGCAACCTATTCTGCAGGCGTCGGACCATCGTTCGATGGTCACGACGTTACCTTTCTCGCCGCTTATGGCGCGATCCAGCATTTGGAGGGGCCGCCCATCGAAGGGGCCGTAATCTTGCGTTTCCCGACGATGCAGGCCGCTCGCGACTGGTATGACAGTCCCGCCTACCAAACCATCGCTGCTCAACGCTTTGCCGGTTCCCGTTACCGCGCCTTTATCATTGAAGGGCGGCGGTGACATACCGACAGAAGCACTTCGGCGCTGACCACGAGGTATCGGCGTGTGAACTCGCATCTTGGGAATCTGTGGGGGGGACCAAGACAGCGGCGCTAGGGGCTCATATCGTCGATCGGATCAGAGAGTTGCTCGGCGAGAATGGGTTATCTATTGCCGAGCTGACGGAGCGGAGCCGCCCTCTCCCAACGGATTGATTCAATCGTTGACGCTCCTCCTATCCGGATCCGGGTTTTCGCACGCTGATCAACAGAGTTACAGCGCGCAACGCCTGTAGTGGGCATCAGGGGATGGGTGGCAATCAGGATGATTGCCCACCTTCCAACGATTAACCTTGCTCAAGTTGCTTCACTAGTCGCTCCGCGTCGAGATGGAAGTCCGAGAAAACAATGCTACCGCCAGCGTCGATAACCGTAAACCACGGAGTTCCTCGTGTGCGGTAGTCTTCCATGAAGGTTGGAAACGGCGAGCCGGTCGGTTGCTCGTCGTGACCGAAAACGATAGGAAGCTCATACTTGAGCTGGTTCACGCGCAACTTCTCGAAGGTATTCTCATGCGTTCCTTCGAAGACGGTCTGGATCACTGCGAACCCCACGTCTTTTGAGCTCAACGCTGCATGCAACTTTTGTAGCGTCGGAAACCCATGCAATTGGCAACCTTGGCACCAATGCTGGAAGGCAAACAAGATTTTCGGGCCGGGCCCGATATCTGACAGTTTGAACGGCGCGATACTTTCCCCATCTTTGCCAATCCATTTTTGCACCCGCAGCTCAGGCGCTTGTCGTTCGATCTCGTTCATCTGATCCTCCAACCCCGATACAGAAGCTTAGTGGATGATCGCGCGTCGCGACGGTGCGCGAACGTCCGACCTTATTTTCCCTATTTCCTGAAGCCAGAATAGATCAGATCGACATTTCGTCCTTAATATACTCAAGCTGCCGGCGAGCGCGAACTGGGCAACCATGCGCTGGTGAGCCTTGAGCTTTGCACGCTGCCCATCCGTTTGAGAGCGAACCTGCAACTTCCGCTCCGCATACCGCAGATCAGCGTACGCAGCCTTGGGGTTATCTACCCTATAGCCATTGGGTATTGGGAATCATGCTGGCCTGACGCTATGTTCGATACGCGATTTTTTACGATGATAGAGCATCTGTATCTGATTTTTAGTCGATTGGCTTATTCGGCGGATGTGCGGGCAAATGCTTTACGCAGAGTACTGAAATGAAGGCCGGCTTCGGTCTGCCGTATCGAGCAAGAGGGGTCACTATGGTCACCAGAGGTTTCACCGGTCGCGGTTCAGGCGACCAGTCCGATCGGATTCCGCCAGGTCAGCATCTGGTGGAGGATTTCCCTGTTCTGTCGGCCGGCCCTACGCCGAGGGTAGAGCCCTCCGACTGGAAATTCACAGTCAAAATTGGTCCGAAGCCCGTCAAAACGTGGAATTGGGGCGAATTCAACACTCTACCAAAGACCCAGGTGACAAAGGATATTCACTGCGTCACCTCTTGGTCCAAACTGGATACCGTTTGGGAGGGTGTACTCATTGAAGACATCCTTGCAGATGCAGAGCTTGATCGGCCTACCGATTTCGTCTTGGCGCACTGCTACGATAATTATTCGACAAACGTCCCTCTGACGGATCTGCTTTCCGGGAAAGCGATGGTCGCCCTCAGTTATGCGGGCAAGCCACTTTCCCGCGATCATGGGGGGCCGGCGCGTCTTCTAGTGCCGCACCTTTACTTCTGGAAATCCGCCAAATGGGTGAATGCGCTGCAATTCACGACGCGTGACGAGGCCGGCTTTTGGGAGCTGCACGGCTATCACATCTACGGCGATCCGTGGCGCGAACAACGATACACCCATGACTGAAAACGAAGCGCAAGTCCGTTCGTGGCAATCATGCGTGATCGACGACATCATCCAGCAAACACCGAGTATCAAGAGCTTCTTCCTTCGGTTGAGCAAGCCGTTCGCGCACACCGCAGGTCAGCACGTCGATATCCGGCTGACCGCGCCCGACGGCTACAGTGCAATGCGCAGCTACTCGATCGCGTCATCGGCAGTTTCGACCCCGATCGTCGAGATAGCTATCGAGCGCATGCCGGATGCCGAAGTTTCGCCGTTTTTTCACGACATCGCGGCGATTGGTGACGAAATCGAAGTTCGCGGTCCGCTCGGTGGCCATTTCCTTTGGCCTGAGCCTGCCATAGATCCGGTTCTGTTGATCGGGGGAGGCTCCGGCCTCGTGCCGTTGATGGCAATGATCCGGCAGCGCCGCGCATTGGCCCAAGCCGTTCCGACAGCGTTGCTCCTGTCCGCACGAACCGCCGAGGACGTTCTCTTCTCAGAAGAACTTCATTGCATCGAAATCAGCGATCCGGCGTTCGTCCTGGCGCTCGCGATTACGCGCGAGAAACCGGTTCGCGCATCGGACTTTGCGCGACGGATCGACGGCATGATGGTCCAAGAAATTCTAACCAGGCTTCAGGGAAAGCCGACGCAAGTGTTCGTCTGCGGGTCTAACGGATTCGTCAACATCGCAACCGATAGCGCGCTGCTGGCGGGCTTGGACGCCTCCATCATCAAGACGGAGCGCTACGGGGGCTAGCGGCGCGAGCTATCTCACGTCGCGCCGATCGTAGACGTGCGCCCTGGGAAGCTTTGGCGATCAACGTGAACCGTTTTGCCGAACACAGTCTTCGTACCCCCCGGCCTCTAGAACGCCTTCGCTCGCGATACCTGGCTCGACATCAAGCTCAATTTGAAAGTTCCTGCACTATCCGTCGTCCTGATATGCTCGACCAGCATGATGGGCGATTCGAGCGGGACCGCTTCCGTCCCAATCGAGGCTCGGTTACCTTAGAGCATCGGCTCGGCGCTACAGGAGGCGCGTGCGGCCTCTGCCTGGCGGTGAAAGCACTTTGGGCCATGTCGCCTGGATAGCGGCCAATCGTCAGCATCTGCTCCGATGTCGGCCAAGGTGCAGTCGCCATCTTTGAACGCCGCGAATTGGAGATCAACGCCATGACAGCGATCCGCGTGCAACTGCCGGAGATGCAATATGACAACTGATGTATTGCTGTACACCACGAATTGGTGCCCGTTCTGCCGCCGAGCGAAGGCGCTCCTCAAGGAAAAGGGCGTGCGATGGAAGGAGCTCGATATTGAGGCGGATCCGGCTCACCGGCAGGCCATGGCGGAAGCGTCGGGGCGAAGCTCCGTGCCGCAGATCTTCATCAATGGCACCCTTATCGGTGGCTCCGATGAGCTATTCGCGCTCGATGTCAGAGGCGAGCTCGACAAACTTCTCGGGCGCAACCCGCCTGCCACCTGAGGAGGTGCGGCTTGGGGCAGCCAGCCCGCGAGCCTTCGCCGGTTGATGAATACAAAAGGAGAGTCCGTTGGTCTCAGCCATCTGGAAAGACACTACTATCGCCACAAGCGACGAAACAGTCATCGTCGAGGGAAATCACTACTTCCCACCGTCAGGAGTCGACCTGAGCCTGCTTGAGATGAGCCCGCACACATCTGTCTGTCCGATCAAAGGCGCCGCGCGCTTCTTTCATGTTCGCGCGGGTGACGCGCTCAACGTGAACGCCGCTTGGACCTATCCCGCCCCCACTCCGGATGCCGAGGGTATCCGGGATTACATCGCTTTCTGGAAAGGCGTGGACGTTGCCTAGCAGACTGGACGGACGACTTCGCTGATAGCCATGCGGGCGCCGACATCTCAATTATCCTGCCCACCCCGGGCCTCGTCGGCTGCAGGAATCTGCCCGGCACCTTAGCGCGACCCGGCACTGGCGGTCTCGCACCCGCCGCGCCTCTGTTCTATCAATAAGGATGGATGACATGGAGCATTCCGAGTTCGATGCCGCTTTCGCGAAGCTTGCGGAGGGATACAGAGAAGGGACTTATGAAGGCCGGCGTTTCAGCTTGATCGTCCGGCGATCTGGGGACGGACGTCGCAACAGTCTGTTCGCCAGGGAGTTGGACGGGACTGACATTGTCAGCTTCAACCTCTTCCGCGTTACATCAGATAGGACATTGTTGAAGCCGTGCGAAATGTCCGCCGAAAAGGTCGTAGCGTTCGTGCTGGAGTTCCGACCGGACACCTGACGGGCAGAAGAAGATCCCGGCCAACCGGCGCGCCTGCGACGGCCGGCTATCTAAGGCTGCGCAAGCCTATAGCCGCAGCTCATTGCACTTCGTCTGGCGAGGAATTCAACATCGATACGTCGCCATCCGCGGGGATATCGGTACAGGCGCCCGTGTAAGCCAGATTGAGAAATCCTAAGCGATGACTAACACCAATGACGCCACCCTTCCGACACATTCTATTCTTGAGGAATGCACAGCGATGGCTGTCGTCAACGCTCTGAAGATTATTCTGAAGAACAGCTACGCGATCTACCTTAAGACAAAAAATGCCACTCGGGCGCATCCCGCCCCTACTTCAGGGACTTTCACTTGCTTCTCGCTCTGTCACTCACAGCATCGGCACGCCCATGACGCATGGTATCCAGGCCTCATAATTTTCCCATATAACCTTCTTGTCTTTTGCGCACCCAGAAAGACTCGAGGCTTTAACTGGACAGATGAGCCCTCGAGGGTAGTGTTCACCTGATTGGCTTTCTCATATCTGATGTTGATTCGCACAGTGTGCCAACCAGGTGATAGTTTCAAAAAACCTGCGCTTCAGAGCGAATTAGACGATCTTCGATAAGAGCGATCCGCCTCAAAATCCAAAACATCTAACATTGTCCTAGAGCCATATTTGTACCTAGTACTATGGCGCTCCCATTAACACATTTGATGATGCACAGAAAACTTAGCTCATGATAGCTTTCAGCTAACAGCTATTCGGAAGCCCGAAAGGATTCAACCGTTTAAGCGTGAACCGTCGATTATAAATACTTTCGTAAGTTAGCTTTAAAGGACGCTTTTAGTCCTTGTAAATACGCATTACGACTCCACAGCTACCAAATCCATACGGCGCCAGCAACCATTAAAACACCCGACACTACTAAAACAATAGTAGAGGCGCGATTGCTGCCTTTCAAAGTATGACCAACACCCACATCCATAACTAGGTGTCGAATTCCGGCTACGAGATGATAAATAAATGAAGAGTATACCAACCAGAAACTAACTTTGCCGAAAGGTGAAGAAAAAATCTCCTTGACTTCATTAAAACCCTTTTCTGACTCCAACGATTTGCTCAGCATATACAGTATCAGTCCCAGAAAAATAAAGAGCATAATTCCTGAAATCCGGTGCAGAATCGATGTAAGCGCCGTGAGAGGAAGCTGAATGGTTCGAATATCAAGATTAACCGGCCGCTTTTTATTCATTTTGACTCCAGTCAACAATTCTAGTGGGGGATTTCAGTTTTCGATCTCATTCATCATAGCAGCTGTAACAAAAATAAAGAAGCATGGACGACTCTCAATGAGTTTATTTCGCTATGGTTTAGACTATGTTCAAATGGCGATTCAGCGTTTAATTGGTTTTGGGAAAAAAGAAGAGTTTAAGGAAATTTTGGCAATTTTAAGAAAGCAGAATCCTGATAGGATAAGGGTTCTGTGAAATTTGTCGTGTACAAAGGACTCTTGAGAAAAACTATATGTTTACTCGAGTCGAACCTAACTTAGGTAATTGCTGTAGTTGAGCACCAATGGATTAGACATCAATGCCTAGTGGTTGAACGGCCGGGAAGTCGACCTCGGTCTGTGTCACTTCGTTAACGTAGTTAGTGAAAGTGTTCAGGGCAACAGCCAACAGAATATCCACTACATGTGCATCACTGTAGCCAGCGTTCAGCACCGCTTGGACCTGGTCATTGCTGACTTGCCCGCGCTGGCGGACTACGGCGGCAGCAAAACGCACGGCTGCGTCGGCCTTAGGGTCATTTGATGCACCGCTGCGGTTGGCAGTGAGTTCAGCATCATCAAGCTTGGCCACCTTACGGCCTAGGAAGGAATGGGCAGCAAGGCAATAATCGCAGCCGTTGATCTCAGCGACGGCTAGGGCAATACGCTCAAGAGTCGCTGTACCCAAGCCGCCCTGTGCTGATGCTGCGCTCAATTGCAGGTAGCCAGTCAGCGCAGCAGGGCTGTTGGCAACGACGCGGAACATGTTAGGAACGCGGCCCAGTTGTTTTTCCACAGCCTTGAGTGAGGTATGGGTAGCAGTAGGCGCGGCGTCGATTGTGGTAGGGGTGTTCAAACGTGACATAAATTTCTCCTAGTGATTTGAAAGACAGCACGCTGTATTGGCGTGGAATAAATTGTATTTAAGAAGGTTCTGCTTGATAATCCGTTGCTATCAGACAGCTCATCTTCACGTCTTGCGCAGTCGCCATTTCAGTGCCACTACACACCTTCGTTGACGTCACGCCGTCCTGATTTCTAAGGAGGTCTTCGAGACCCCAAAAACACCCTCCGGCAACGATCACATAATCTAGTTTCATAAAGCCTCCTTAGTTTTCATCCACTTACTGATTAGACTGACTTTACAGCATGTAAAATAGATATAATATGTTCAATAGTTCGTATAACATGACCTATTGGACAGTTTACGTAGGGGCTATGTATGGATGCAGACTTTGGATATCAGATTAAAAGAGTTGTGAAATTAAGGGTTCACGAAAAACTGCAAATATAGGGCAAATCAGATTGTCTATACCCATAATTTAGAGCGCCCGAGCATCAGGAACTCACTGAAAGCAGACGTTTCTGAAAATAAACAAGGCACAGCGCTTGAAAATTTCGAGACATCAACGTTTTGCCAAAAGGCTAAAAATGCGTGCACTACTCATTTCGCATTTAAAGAGAGCATCGGTTATTAGGCAATAACGATGTGGCCAAAATTTGTCGACCACTACACTATCTCGTAAACGAGTTTGATAGACGTCAACTAGTACGTATTTTTAGTGTAAGGTCATATTAATGCACGATGCTAAACTCTGCTGTGAGCTAGGTAGGATGTATAAATACCATAAATATTTCAATGCTTTACTTTTTAAAGCTCAAGTGAGTTACTCAGTTCCGACTGTTGGTGGCAGATTTGGAATCTCGCGATTTGTCTTAAATGTCAGCCAAGCAAGTCTCTCGCTAATAAAGTGTTGACTATCCCTGACAAAGTAACAATTTCTTGCCATAATCAGACTTAAGCACTTTACTTAGAGTGTATGTGCGCCGCTTAATGCATCAATGCTGCTAATTCCCTGATTGACATCAATCACTTTGTTTCCTGTTTGATACTCTGAGATAAACAAGATCGAATGATGCAAAAGGGGACTATTTAAATACTGAGGGAACAAATGGCAGTAGATTTGAGCATAGAAACCGCTCTGCTCCTAGAGCGCTGGCAAGGCATTGTAAACTCGATGGCTCAAGTCGCGGAAGTGCCTTGTGTGCTGATTAATCGATTAGATAAAAACGAAATTTGTCAGGCTGTTGGCAGTGTGTCAGTACCAACTTTTTATTGCGGTGAACCTGTTCCATTGGCACTTAACACTTATTGTTCCCAAGTCATTTCCAGTAACCAGCCATTACTAGTTGAAAATGCAATCGGTACCCGATATGAAAACAATAACCCAACATTTGCAGCAGGCTTTAGTTATTACTATGGCCTGCCATTGCTTTGGCCTAGCGGAAAAACTTTCGGTACTTTGTGTATGTTGGACTTTTCAAGCCCAGATCGGGCATCACAACACTGTTCCTTACTCACACTTTTTAAGCAGGCCATTGAATACGATTTACAGATGCTTCAACAACAGCAAGATCTGCTAAAGCGTGAGCAACAAGCAGACAAAAAATTTATACAACTATTCAATGAGATGTCAAATAGGATAAGACCGGTAACTAATAATAAGTTGCTTCAATCTGAGTTGTTTGTACTTTTGACAAGCCAATACCAATACTGGCATCAGGAACTGGATAAGCAGCTTAATCAAACCGTCCTGACTGATGAAAACTCCATTCATATAGCGGCACTGGTTCGAATTTGGTCAAATTTGTTGGCGATTGCCCATGAAACAGAATGGTTGAGAGCTACGGCAGTTCTAGAACCTTATAGTTGTGATGCTGTTGCGTCACTGGTCAATGCAACTCCATTATTAGAACAAGCAGTGTATAAAACAGCGCTGACCCTTGGTGCTGATCTCGTTTTGAGGAGTCATTTGCCTAATCCACTGTTACTAAGTGGGAAACCAGAGTTATGGTCTCTGATAGGACTAGCTATCACGAGCTTTTTAGTTGTTGGCGCCAGCGGTACAAGTATAACTATTTTTGTCAGTAACCGATTAAAAGGTAAGTACAGAGTTTTGGAATGGTCCCTTCTTGTAAAAGGCCAGACGATGCCGCTGCGTTTTACCCGCGATAATCAAGCGCTTTATGGTTTTGCAACAGTATGTGCCGAGTTAGCGGGTGCTGTTCTTGAATCTGGTGAGTGGCAATTAACTGAGAGTCTTCAGCAACAGAGTCGTTATCTCAACTCAAATCGTGATCACGTTGACGACATTGAAAGCAGGAATGCTTCAAGAACTGCTAATGGCATAACCAGGCTTATCTGCTTATCGATACCGGTGATGGGAGACGATTTATAAACACTCAGCGATGATCAGCGAAGTTGTGTTTTAGTTTTCTTGTTGGCACTACATCCGGTATGGCGGCCTTTAATCTGAGAGTGACACTTGGGATAACTGAAAAACTGGCTGTGATTCTGCTGAACGGAGCTTGGTGCTAAGCATGTTGGCGTCATTCAAAGCAAGGTCAACACTGCTATTAACGTTTACGATTATCTGACGGACGTGCTGCTGCGCGTCAACCAACATCCAGTAAGCAAGGTACATGAACTAATGCCGAAGTTACGGAAAGCTCAGTTCGAAAGCGCATTACAGCGTTCAGCTCTATTTAGCAATCCCGATGCTTCGGTAAAATAAGCCACGGAAAATGCTCCGGAGGCCGCATGCACACTAAATAGATGACGTTAGACGAAGAGTTGGATTTAAACGAGCAAATTATAGAGCCTGCGACCGGAAAAGCCAAAAGTTTATAAATACAGCTAAAACTCAAATCAAGCAGGCGAATATTGTACAAAACAATACCATTGCTACAGAGATAACTTCAAGTCTGACAGATCTATGCTAGAGTTAAATCAACGATTTAATTCATTTTTCTATGCAGGATCTTTGAAAAATGCAGTAGAAAAACGGAGAAGTACATGACCTTTAGTTTAGCTCAAACAGCTAGTGCAGAAACCACACTAAAAGCACCTGCTGAAGCAGATCAGAACCTGCGGGATATCACTGAACTGGCGTGTTATATCTGTGATGCACCAGTGGCTATGGTGACGCGAACCGATGACACAAAGCTGAATCTAATTGCAAAAGTTGGTATTTCGCGTACCTCTGTATTAATTAAAGAGTCCTTTTGCGTGTATGCAATGGAAACACCTGATGCGGTAATGGTGGTCCCTGACGATACTTTAGATCACAGATTCAGTACCAATGCTATGGTGATTTCAGGACCTGGCTACCGATTTTATGCTGGCTCGCCGCTGATTGATCCCGAAGGTGCAGTGATTGGTACTATTTGTGTCTATGATCATGTTCCTAAGCAGCTGAACCAGCGGCAGATAAGCTCTTTGCAGGCTCTGTCCAGACAAGTGATCGCCATACTGGAGCTGAAAAAAGTCGGCGAACAATTACATAATACCAGCATGACGGATGCGCTGACAGGGGTGAACAACAGAAGAGCTTTTGACCTCAAGTTTGAAGCTGAATTTGCTCGCTGGCAAAGAACAGGACAATCTTTTGTACTGGCATTGATTGATATTGATCACTTTAAGAGTTTTAACGACAGCTATGGTCATGCCGCAGGAGATGAGGCACTGAGTCAAGTCGCGGCTCTGTTTCAGCGCCATAGCAGGAACTATGACTTTTTCGCCCGTTATGGTGGTGAAGAGTTTGTGCTGATCCTGCCAGGCACAGACACAGCGTCCGCAAATAAAACACTGGAAAAGTTAAGGCTGGTAGTGGCTAACCATGAGTGGTTATTACGACAATTAACGGTCAGCATAGGTTTGGCCAGCGCTGATTTATTTGACGACAAAAAGCAGTTGCTCGAAGTCGCCGATCAGATGTTATACAAAGCTAAAACCCAAGGCCGCAATCAAACCAGTGTGTTCGCCACACTGTAAGAGATCTGTTCATGCTGCGCTGATCTCAAGACCTCATAAAAACTGAGGTCTTGCTTCGGTCGATAAGCTGGTCTGATATTGGCATTATTTATTCCTTTCAAATACATGGGTAATGCGACTTACACAGATTTTTTATGCTCTCTTGGACTCCATGTGAAGGAGATCGTCACATTCTTTACATATAGAAAATAGAGTTCTTTAGCCAGCTGCAATTTCAGATTAACCGATTCGGTAAGCTTTCTGCATTTCCGGAGACAACTTTTTTAGCCAGCTTGAGAGACTGAAGCCTTTTCTATCGGTACTATTTAATTTAGTAAAATACAGATGTTCATCCCAGCGAGGACCGAAATCTACTTCTGCAAGACTTACAAGCTGTTTGTTTCTGCGAAGACGATGCTTTTGATGGTAATCTTCGGCGGGCCAAAAATAACCATTTTGTTCTCCGGCCTCAATCACCTCGGGAGATTTCTCCTTTCCAATCGCTTGAATCAGTTCTTCAGCTACTTGTTTTTGCTCCAGATCAAAAACAAAAAGTATCTGGCGATACTGGCCCTGCTTTCTACCATGAACAGACCATGATTCAAAACTTCCAAGAAGTTCCCTGTAGCTGATTTGGTCTTTATCGTAGATCACTCTGACGACTTCGGCGTGTCCGTTGATGTTGCGGTAACTCGGATCCAGAGTTGATGCTCCAGCGTAGCCAACACGTGTTTGCACTACTCCCTGCGTCCCTCCAAAATTAGAATCCGGTCCCCAAAAGCAACCCATGCCGAAAACCGTTTGACTAAGCTTCCCGATTTTCAATGCTTCTTCGATTGCTTCAGGGGTTGCAAATTCATAGCTTTCAACACCGTCTTCTTTATTCATTTTTAGATCCGACATATTTTTCTCCTAACTTTCAAGAATTGTAGCCACTCCCATTCCTCCCGCCGTGCAAACGACGATAAGGCCACGTTTTCCAGGACCAGCTGAGTGCAGTATCTTTGCTAAAACTCCGACGATCTTAGCGCCAGTAGCCGCAAACGGATGCCCAAGGGCAATGCTACTTCCACGGACATTTAGCTTCGAGCGGTCAATTTTTCCGAGAGGCTCTGATCGTCCCAAACGTGTTTTGCAGTATTCAGCAGACTCCCACGCCTTCATCGTGCAGAGCACTTGTCCAGCGAACGCCTCGTGAATTTCGTAAAAATCAAAATCCTGAAGCTTTAAGCCGTTTCGCTTCAATAATTCACTGACCGCCACAGTTGGGGCCATAAGCAAACCTTCGCCAGCGACATAATCCACGGCGGAAGTATGAGAATCCACAATCTTAGCCAACAGGGGCCAATTATTCTTTTTTGCCTCTTCTTCTGATGCTAAAAGAACGGTGGATGAGCCATCTGTGAGCGAGCTTGAATTTCCCGCCGTCAAAGTCCCTTTTTCTGATTTATCAAAAACAGGTTTTAACTTCGACAATTTTTCCAAAGTTGTATCAGCACGCAAAATTCCATCGGTCTTATTTCCTTGGAATGGAAAGACGAGATCATCATAAAACCCATCTTTATATGCTTGAGCTGCATTTCTGTGACTTGCCAGCGCTAACTCATCTTGCTCTTGGCGAGAAATATTCCACTCTTTAACCATGAGTTCGCAATGCTCACCCATTGATTTTCCGGTGCGTGGCTCAACCACTGCGGGCAACACTGGCTTTAGATCGCTAGGTTTAATTCCTAAAATGATTTTTACTTTCTCACCAAGCGTTCTGGCAGAATTCAACGCAATCAATTTTCTTGCGAAAGTTCGACTAACCATAATGGGCAAATCGCTGTTGCTATCAACACCGCCCGCAATGCCACTTTCAATTTGGTGGCTAGAAATTTTGTGAGCAATCTGAATCGTATTTTCCAAGCTCGTTCCGCAAGCACGTTGCACGTTATATGCCGGAGTGTTTGGATGCAAACCGGAGGATTGAACGACTTCACGAGCCAAATTCCAGTTAGCCGAGCTGTGCATGACAGCTCCTAAGGCTACATCGCCCACAGTTTTTCCTTCCAAGTTATATCTATCAACTAAACTCTTTAGGCTCGCCGTCATTAGTTCTTCACTTGAGACGTCTCGATATGCGGTCATAGATTTCATAAATGGAATCCGAGCTCCACCTACGATATAAACGTTTCTCGTTTTCATAATTTCACCTCCGGCTTTGTGTGCCGTTCAAAAACTTCTCCGACCTTCACGTCGTACGATTCAAAAATGTAGTCTTTGCCAAGCATCTTGGCTTTTTTGTGTTCGGGATGCTTATCCCAAGCATCGAAAGCTTCTCTGGTAAGGAACTCGACAATTAGAACATCTTCACCGTTAGGAGAAGAAAACCGCTCATGGCTTCCGTAACCAGGAATGGCTTCGACAAGCGCGGACATCTCGGCGTATCTTCTTTCAAACTCCCCACCGTGCTCCTTGGCAACACGACTGCGGAAAACTGCTATAATCATTGATCTGACTCCTTACTAAGCTAATTACAATCCTCAAAAAAAAGATCTCGTTATTTCATCGAAGCTTCCAACCACTTGTCGAGATCCTTGAACTTGGGGTTTCTCAGCTTCTTTGTCCCAACCAGTATTGTCGGGAAATTTAACTTTCCAGTAGTATAAAGGGATCGCAGTTCATCAGCTGCCGCGTCGTCTTCGTGAACATCTAAAAAATCAAACTCGATTCCTTTTTCTTTCAAGTACGACTGGTAAATCTTGGTTTTGTGGCAGTCCTTATGACCGAACAGCTTAATCCCCACGACCCCCTCCATTTTCTAAAATTACTCTACAAACTTCAACGACTCCGAGTTGATGCAGAATCGAGCCCCAGAGGGCTCAGGACCATCTGGAAAAACGTGCCCTAAGTGGGCTTCGCACACATTGCATAGCACTTCGATTCTTCGTCCGTAAGTCGTGTCCAGTTCATATTGAATTACGTTGTCGGCGACGGGCTCAGAAAAACTCGGCCAACCTGTTCCCGAATCAAACTTAACGTTCGAATCAAACAGTTCAGTGTCGCAGCCCGCGCAGGCATACCGTCCTGCCTCATAAAATGAACAGAGTTCCCCAGTGTGAGGGCGCTCGGTGCCTTTCTTCCGCATGACATTAAATTGAGCGGGCGTCAGAATTTTTTTCCACTCTTCCTCGCTCTTTTCTACTTTTCTAGGAGGAGCGGGAGTGCCGTTATCGAGATAGTTGTTAATGCTTTCCCAGTTGAACATAAATTTGCTCCTTTATTTTTGGGTTTGTTCTTTAGCTATCAATCCACGCGAAGAAGTCAGTCGCGCTACCAATGAATTTTCCATCCACAAAAACTTGCGGAACAGTTTGAAGGTTGGTTTTTTTCTTCAACTCATCATAAGTCTTGGGATCGTCATCCACGCGAATTTGTTTAAAATCAACTTTTTCAGAAGTTAAGTACTCCTTCACGCGTTTACTAAACGGACAATGGTCTTTTGTGTAGATGACAACGTTCTTAAGTTCTTTCATTTTTTCCTCTTTCGTTTGATTCATGGTTTAATCTCTCTCAAAATGGCACGTGTACCCGTGGGGATTCTTCTTCAAATAGTTTTGGTGATACTCCTCAGCGTCATAAAACTCTTTTTCCAAGGCTACCGTCGTGACCACGGGATTCTCGAAGCGACCGATCTCATTGACCTCATCAATCACGTTTTCGATAATCGCTTTCTGTGCATCGTCACGATAGAACGCTGCCGAGCGATACGAAGTGCCAACATCATTTCCTTGGCGATTCTTCGTAGTCGGATCATGGATTTTGAAAAAGTAATGTAGAATCTCTTCGAGAGATATTTCGTCTTGGTCGTATTCCACGCGAACCGCTTCGGCGTGCCCCGTTTTCCCTGTTATAATATCGGCGTAGGTAGGATCATCAAAATCTCCGCCAGAGTAGCCCACCTTCGTTGACGTCACACCGTCCAGACTCCTAAGGAGGTCTTCGAGACCCCAAAAACACCCTCCGGCAACGATCACATAATCTA
>OJXO01000127.1_pt1 | contig 22679 bp, 26 predicted proteins | sample 1600721 | NCBI WGS metagenome assembly OJXO01 (sample SAMN04436634, study PRJEB24849) | human gut metagenome | biome: human gut; feature: NICU; material: stool | host: Homo sapiens | place: USA: Saint Louis, MO | collected 2010-01-30
TTTTTATAGTATTTAGTCAGTTTTTCTAATGCAGAAAAATATATGCAAAATTTAAAATGCCAATGTTGTTTTAAATTATTGGCTAGAACAGATGGCTTTAATCAAATCGAAATTAAATGCCCTCGTTGTAAAACCCTAAACACATTCCAGAGCACCTTGAGTGCCTTACCTGAATGCCCAGAGCATCAAACACCAGGTAAGATTCATGACACAAAACCTCTCACCACAATACAATCCTAGTGGACATAGTTTCAGTGGTTGGCTCGGTGGTAAATCACAACTAGCTAGAACAATCATTGATATGCTTCCAGAACATAAAACATATGTTGAAGTCTTCGGCGGAGCAGGATGGGTTCTATTTAAAAAAACCCCTTCTACTGTAGAAGTTATTAATGACATTAATGACGATCTGATTAACCTGTATCGCATATTAAAATTTCACTTTGATGCGTTTTTAACTGAATTTGAATTATTGTTATTTTCACGTACTCAATTTGACGATTTTAAACGTGACCAATCTGGTCTTACTGATATTCAAAGAGCAGTGAAATTTTATTATTTACTACGCTCTGCCTTTGGTTGCCAATTAGATGGCTCTTTTACCTATTCTAAAGATAGAACGAACCGCATGCGTCTGGGCGAACGTCTACGGGAACATTTAGTTTCTATTCATGAACGTTTGCAAGATGTAGTCATTGAAAATCGCTCTTATGATTATGTCATCAATCGCTTGGATGGTCCTGACACATTATTTTATCTGGATCCTCCCTATTGGGATTGCGAAAATGTTTATGGTAAAGGCATTTGGTCTAAAGAGGATTTTTATACTCTAAAAGACAAACTAGATAAGATTAAAGGAAAGTTCATTTTAAGCCTGAACGATGTGCCTGAAGTGAGAGAACTGTTTAAGGACTATCAAATGACACATCGTAAAATCCGTTGGTCAGTGAACTCTAAAGCAGCTCATGAAGACCACAATGGCAATGAGTTGATCATTTATAACTTTTGATCTGTTTTGACTTGTTCAAGCATATCTTTCTTAGCATTAAGGCGTGGTAATTCACGCTTTAATCGTTTTTCAGCAGCCACTTTACTTGGAAATACACGATCAATGACTTTTGGATTAGTTTGATCCCCCAAGGTTACCCAATATCTCGGGCTTTTGTTTTGGCCGATTGTGTATTGTGTTTTTAAACCTGTGTAAGCCTTCTGGTCTAACTCATTATGCGCTGTAAATTTACCAGTCTCGAGATCCAATAGCGCATATTCACGATCTAGGCGTTGCTGTGCTCCAGCTTTAGTTAAATAAAGATATGAAAAGTGCTTAGGGTTTGATTGATCACCTTTCGTCAGTTTTACAGCCTTATCCCCTTCTTGATAATAAACCACAACACCAGTCCATTTTTTATCTTTCTCGGAAACAAATTGGTCTTCAAATAGTTCAGATACATCGTCTGCATCTGGGAAAAAAACTTCAAGTTGAAGATCAGTTGTATATCCACCTGAACTGTCCAGTGTGTCTGTGATCGTTGTTCCAAGCCAGTAAATTTCGTCAATCTGCTCTTTGATTCCAATAAACAAGAAAGTTTGTTCCGGGACAAGATCTGGTATTCCTCTGGCCAGTTTATAACTGAGTGTTTCTGCTGTACGTTTAAAGTGGTTGAGTTTGGCTCTAGCAGCCAAAGTCGCGGTTTGTTTATCACGATGGATATGCCGTAGTTCTTTTATATTCTGGTTAGATTGATCACCTACAATGACTTCAAGTTTTTTGGCCAGCTTATCATCATAATAAAATGCACGAATTGCAGTGACCTCTTCCCCTCCATCACTAAAACTATATCTGTGTTCATCGCCTTTTGACCTGGTCAAAACAAAAGTTGGAAGCTCTTGGCCAGATATCGTTTGGCTTTTGCCTTTTGGCATAAACAGCAACATACCGTTCTTAATTGTAGCGATCGCATCATGCTCATCTGCTAAGCGTGTCAATAGGTTTGCATCTGATTCATTTTGATCGATATGAATAATTTTATGGTTAGCCAGTTCTTCAGATACTTGGTCATTAAGATCATGTTCGATTGCGATCTTTCTAATCAGATCCCCCAGTGCAATATTATCAAAGCTGCGTTCCTTTTTTTGCTTTAAGGACTTTTTCATATCTGCACTGGTCGCACGGATCCGAAGTGTATCCGGTGCTCCGCCATGCTCAACTTCTTTAACGATGTAGCTACCTTTATAAACAAGTCCAGAATGCTGCCAACCAAGCCATGCTTGTATGACCGCACCCTTACTTGGGATTTCAAGTAATCCATCATGATCGGACAATGTTAAATCAAGCGTATCAACCTCAAAACCACGTTTGTTTTCAATACGCATTTGCCCTAAGCGATTGTTGACCTTTGATGAGATATCTACGCCATCAACAACAAGTTTATAAATAGGAACAGAACTCGCCTGCAGTACATCATCAACAACTGAATTTATTGCGGAAATAAGGGTCATAATAAGCCTATCAATTTGCCAGCAGCATTGCCGATAAGAGTTCCTGGTTTCTGTCCTTGTGTCAGCTTTAAACTAAACTCAATTTTTCGAGGAGTACCATCTGTAAAAAAGTAAGTTTGTGTTTCTTGCAAATCATCAATGTGATAAAGCCCAAAAACTTTACCTGTTCCTGCGATAAGCGGAAAATTTTTACCTGTATCACCCATAGCACGTAAAGCAGTGATACTCATCTGAGAGCCAAACTCCGGCACAATACTTCCTTCTAAGGTAATCGTATCTTCCCCCCTACCCACAAACTGATAGGCTGGCATTTCACCAACACGTGAATTACTTGGATGCCGCCAATTGGTACTGCGTTGTAACTGCTGGTAAACCGCAGTCGGGATACTAAACGGGAACATACCCAATATCATCATCATGTGATTTACTCCTGATCTGCCATGATTGTGCGTACACGTGATAATTTGTCGCGTTGTAATCGCATAAATACTTGTTCAATTTGACGTTCAAGATCCTGAACCATTTGTCCTGGAGCAGCATGAATATGAATCGTATAAGTGTCTCCAGCCACAGCCAATGAAGACTGACGACTTGATGTTAAATTTGGTGCGGTTTGTATTTTAGATATAACTGGCGCAGCAATATCAATCTGATCCATAGCTGGCGATTGAGCTTTATTTGTGAACAAATTAAGAACTTGATTATATTTGTTCTTTAACTCTGGAAAGGCTTGAGTTAAACCCATGCCAATACCACCTACGATATGTCCACCTAGACCAGCCATCACACGACTAGGACTTCGGATAACCATTCGCTGTTTCAACCAATCAGGCATGTAGTCTGCAACTTTATTCCAGATCTCTTTTAATTTCGGAAAATAGGATTTAATACCGTTGATCAAGCCATTAATAATATTTGCACCAAATGTTGAAAATTTTGTTGGTAACTCAAATCCGAACCAGTTCATCACAGTTGCAAAAGCAGAATAGAACAGGCCAAGTGGTGACCAATTCAGAATAGTTGCAGATATATTGCCAATACCGCTCTGAAAGAAGCCTTTAATCATGGTCCAAACTTTTTGGAAGTAAGGACCAATCGTGTCCCAATTTTTATAAATCAAATAAACGCCAAAAGCGACTGCAGTAATCAGAGCCAAAAGAGGATGTGCCATCGCCAAACGGCCTAACCACATTAGTGCAGATCCGACTCCAGTAATAGCTCCTCTTAATAGTGAGAAAGGTGAAAGTAGAAGTCGGAATGCAAAACTTAATGCACTACCTTGCACACCTAATGTCACCATCATAAGTCGCAAACTTAACATGCTTAAAATGAGTGGTGAGAAGACTAGAAGTAAACCTCCAATAGCAACTAAACCACCAGCTATCAATAAAAGGCCTGTTCCTAATGCTTTTGCTAATGTCGGGTTCTGTTGCATCCAACCCGTAAAGCCTTGCATCGCATTTGTTGCCATGACAAGTGCTTGGGTATAGATCGGTAAAATAGTCTGGCCAAATTGTAAATAGGCATCATGAAGTTTTGCCTGCGCTTCTAACTCTTTACCTGAAACTGTGTTTTGCGCCCTATCGCTCAACTGATCAATATTTGCAGCACCTTTATTCAATTTTATGTTTTTATGAATATTGTCTCTTTGCATATACATTTGGGAAAAAAGGTTGGATGCAGTACGGTTACTAAAGAGACTTCCAATTGCATCGACCACATCATCATCTCTTGTAATTCCTTTTGCATTAATTGCTGGAATAAGCACTTGTTCCATCCAAGCAAATTGATCTTTTTTGAATAAATCTGAACCTTTAATCGCGCCGATATCTAAATAAGATAAATCACCTGTCTTGTTATGCTTAACTTTTGAATAGTCACCAATAAGACCAAATTTATCGAGATTTTTAGCTGCTCTTTGAGTCGTTCGTCCTTGATATATGTTTTGATATGCAGACATTGCAGCATTACCATAACCATGTCCCCCCATCATCTGCACTATAGGTTCCATTTTGTAATATAAAGCCTCATTTGTAAGACCTTGGACTGCTATACCACCTCTTTTAGTTGCATTTAACCACTCTTCAGCTTGTACACGTCCACCTGTAGCCGTAATGACTTGCTGAATAATATTAGCTTGGTCTTTAAACGCCTTTTCACTTTTTAATCCATTTCGCATTTCAATGACTTTAAGCATATCCATGAATTTTTTTTCGTTATCTGCCCCTTTTTCATCACCATACATCGCAGTATTGCCAAACTTCATTTTGGCTAACATTGGAGTAACCATTTTCGCATGGTTAACATCAGCAAATGCCGATGTCCCATCTAGCATTAAACTCATATTTTCAGTCATGCTAGTCCCATACGTTTTCATTTTTTTTGCAAATTCTGTTGCTTCTTTTGTTGATGTATCTCCCAATCCGAGCGCTCCAATCCTATTTTCCAGAACATCCATCCTTTTATTTTCATCAATTGGTTTACGCATTTGATATAAGGCTGCGGTACCAGTTGCAGCCATACCAGCTCCATACATAGCTGCAGTCCGTACATTACCCGACATATTGCTATGTGATTTTTGGAAACGGTTTAGGTTTTCCAGCTTATTTTTTTGACTGTCGATCGATGTATTGGCTGCATTAATTTTTTCTTTTAATTCTTGCTGCTGGTCAGCAAAGTTTTTCGACTTTAGACCGGCATTGTTTAGTTCATTTCTGAGTTCAATTAGACGTGGTCGACCTTCAGTTACGACCTTAGTTAATTGCTTAACTTGTGTTTCTGCCTTTTTTAATTCTTTTGTCAATTTAGCATCTGGATTTACCGCCAATTGCTCACGCAGTGACTGTACTATTTTTTTATTGCGTTCTAGTTCAGTAGAGGCTTGTTTAACATCCTCTTTAAGCTTTTTAAATGAATCGAGTTGCCTTTGTTGGTCATTAAGTCGTTTTAATTCATCACGGGTATTTTTTAATGCTTTGGAAGCAGCATTGCTACTTCCAATCATTAACTTGAGAGCTGGACTTAAACTATCTTTTGATCCAAACAGGACTTCAAGTTTTAAGGGTTTCATTCGGCATCATTTCCATTACGATCAATGGCTTTTTGATGCCATTGCATCAGTTGACTGAGTGACATATCTCTAAAGGCTTGCGGTGGCCAATGAAAGACCACCGCAATATTTGCTATTGCATCGTCTACTGTTGGCGTAATACTTCCGCACGTGCTGATTTCGGTTGCAAAAAAAGTAAAATTACTCCACCAATTTGTGCAATATCCGAAGGTTCAAGCTGACGGATCTGAGTCTTCGTTAATGTTGGCGAACTAATACGAGGCAGAATAGTAAAAATTGAAGAGACATCACCTTGTAATAAGTCAGCAATTTTCAATCCCTGTAATGCTTCTGAATTTGGTTTTCGAATCTCTAAAGATTTAATTTCTAGATTTCCCATCATAATTGGACTATCAAGGTCTACAGTCTGAACATCTAGATTAATGGTTGCAGTGTTTTCAACTTGCTCTAAAGTTTTCATGTTGTTACTCCAAAAAAAATTAAAAAACTCTGCCCATGATGTATGAGCAGAGGGATGGAAACTTAAGCTAAACCTAAATTGGCACGGTGTTTTTCGAGCATATCGACACCATTGACGATTTCTTTAACACCAGGAATATCAATCTCGATGACAACTTCACCATCGATTGTAAGTTTGTAATAAGACCAAATAGTCTTTACTGTTATTTCAGTATCATCACCAGCTTTGGCATTACCAAAATCGATTTCTTCGTGACGACCACGAATTACGATTTCGACTGCGGTATCTTCACCAGTATCATCGCGCTGATATGAACCAGCAAAACGCAAACCAATTCCACCGATGGTTTCAGCACCAAATTGTTGTAAAACAAGTTTATCGATGCCACCGAGTTTCCATGTCATCTCAATCGCATCATCACTAAGACCTAAATCGACCTTAACGTTGCCATTTAAGCCACCGCCTCGCCAGTTTTCGAGTTTACGGCCTAGTTTCGGTAACGTGACTTCACCAGTTTGGCCAAGATATGAATTACCTTCGTTATATAGGTTTGAGAGTTTTAATTTGCTTGGTAGAGCCATGATCTAGTCCTTATCCAGCGGTTACACGTGAAGCAAAGTCGACCAAGTAACGGTCAGTAATGCGTTGTCGTAACACTAAGTTTTCAAGTGGTGGAACAGGTGTGTAGTCGTAGTCGATATAGAACTTGCCAGACTTGAGGACTTCTTTTGTATTGATGACTGGATCTAACCAACACTCACCACCGAGTAAATAATTGCTTTGAGTCATTTCACGCATTTTGGCGTTAATGCCTTCAATAATGTCTTTGGCCAGACCAGGTGTAAGTGGTAAATCAGCCGCCCACATGTGCCCTTCTGCCATGGTGTCTGCAAGGATTTGCGCTGTACGTGTGTAGTTCTCAAATGCGAACAGAGGATCGTCAGAACAAGTACGTGAACCCCAAAAGCGGAAACCATCACGCTGGATTAAAGTGGTGATGTCGTTCTGGTTTAGATAGCCTGCATCAGTGTCGGGATCTTGCAACTGCCAATAGACATCTTTACTAATGCCTGTCACGCCATTAACTGCAACGTTAGACAGTGTTTTATGCCACCCTGTTTCATTATCAATTTTTGCTCGGAGGCCAAGTGCTCGAGCAGTTGCATCAAAAGTTGATAATGAATTTGTCGCTGTATCAAAGCCAAGAAAGTCTGGCCATAACACCATAGCTTCACGTGCACCAAAAGTTTGGCGGTATGCTTGAGCTTCTTCTTTAGTTTCGCAGCCATTTGCAGAGACATAAGCGAACCCGCGTAGCTTTTGAGCCAAAGCGATTAATGCAACGGATACTGGTGATGTATCAAGACCAGGAATACCTAAAATTCGTGGTTTTACGCCTAGCTGTGCTTCAGCAGCAAGCAAAGCTTTCATGCCTGTATATTTACCATTAACAGAACCGCCAATAATTTCGGATGTTTGCTCTGCTGCATCAGCTTTCTGATCTACACGAACTACTACTGTTGCAGGATTAGTTTGATCAGCGATCGCTTGAAGTGAGCGAGCTAACGTCCCTTTATCCCCTGCTTTATCTAAGGCAGCTTGAACATTGGTAAGTAATACGGGTGTATTTAAAGGAAATTTGGTTGCATCTGCATCGGATGCAGTACATACCATACCAACGACTGAACTTAATACTGTTCGTATTGGTCGGGTGCCATCATTGAGTTCTAAAACTCTGACACCGTGGTGATAGTCTTGAGCCATAAAAATAGCCTGTAATCTGGTTAGTTTTCAGATCACAGGCTTACAAATTGAAGTTTTTAAGTCATGTTGTAAGGTTTGTATATGAGTTATATACAAATGAACTTAAACACCTACATTAAAGTGTCATTGCGTTGCGCCACATTTCATCGATTTCATCGTCAGAAAGTTTTAAAAGACCAAACATATAATTGACTGATTCATTTGTACGTTCGAACTTATCTGATTCCTTATATTCAATCTCAATTCTTAATTTTTGTACTGGGTCTTCAATCTGTGAAATTTCTTGTTCCAATGTTTCAAGTAAATTTTTTTGCAGTAGTGCAAGCTTGAACTGACGACGATTTAATGCAATAAATTCCGCAAGTCGGAGTTGCTCTTTTTCTTCATCAGAAAGATATTTCTGCGGATTAAGATGGCGATCAACTTCTTCAGAAGTCATTTCAATTAAATCAGCTTCAAATGCAAATACTTCGCCAGTGTTTTGATTTTTAAAATATTTCATTAACGTAACTCCGTCCAAGATAGTAAGCTGTATTGACTTGAATCTACAGATATTTTGTATGAAGAGCCATTCGACACAATAAAACTCAAATGACTCCATGCGACTGCATCTCTTATCGTCATGACTACATTATCAATAGCAAATGTTCCGCTGTTATCATACTGTCCACTGACATTCACACATATGAAAACTTGAATTGGTTTTCCCGTTGTATTCACGTAAATTGTATTGTTTGCTCTTTGTGATGCTACATCTTGCCAAGTTTGACCAATACCAATCGCATTATTTGAGATCGTATTGATTGTAATATTTCCAGAACCATCAAAGTTAGCAGAGCCAGAAACTGCACCTGAAATGGCGATGTTGCGAGGGGTTTGAAGTTTTGTTGCTGTAGCAGCATTGCAGTCAATACCATTGGAATTTAATCGAGCTATGACATTGCCGTTTTCTGCATTGATGAAATTGAATATTCCCCCATAAACTGCAAGATTCATTCGATCAACACCAGGACGACCCATATCAATGTAATGAAATGAATCTGAAACAACCATACCTGTGCTAGTTGTGATATTTCCGGCTACGTCACTACTTCCATCAAAATCTTGTCCAAAAATTTTTCTAGGATTTTTTAGTTTCGTTGCTGTTGCCGCATTTCCATCAATATTATGTGGATCCATTTTGATCCAAGTGCTCCATGTACCATCATAAAAATAACGGTAATACACTACCCCACCACCGTTGTACGGTGTTAACCACTGCGAACATCCAGCACTTTCTTCAACTCTTAATGCGAATGCATTTCCTTGCGGAACATTAGTTATTTTCGCGGCATCTACGTCAGTATTTTGATAATAAAATCCAGTCCTTTTGTAATTGTTTAAATCAGCACCAGCTGGAATATAAAAGCTTACAGGAGGAATATTAATATCAGTGCTGGCATCAAACGCTACTCCATTAATTAAACGAGGAGTTGTAAGTCTTCCATCTAAATTACCAACATAAGTTGCAATACCGTTATACCCATAATATTTATCGGCATAAACACCAGTTTTTGTATGAATAGCACCTTTTGCATAGATACCAAGATTTGGAATGAGGTTAGCTTCTGAATAGGAGTCTGAAGCGAGGATCCCACCCGTTAGAATTCTACGAGCTTTCTGTTCATCTTCTGATGTAAACCATAAGTCAGAATCACCATAAACTTTGTTAGAGAAAACAATTCCATTTACTCGCAAATTACCCGAAACTGTTCCTCCAACTAATGGAAGTTTAGAATCATCTCGTGTTCCCACTATTCGCCAATCAGACCATGAGGCTATGTTTCCGTTAACATTCCATGCCTGGCGCATCGCCATTGTTGCATTATTTGTGCCTGCAGCTTGGTGCGGATAATAGACTTGATGACACATTCCACCACTTCTAAAAACCACTAAAACACCATAACCGTATAGTCCTGCAACATTGAATTCTACAACCGTGTATTTTCCATCCAGTAATGCTTGGTCAAGCTGCTGAAGAGTTGAGATGGTCCCATTAAAACGTACTGGAGCTTCAATACTGATATCTTGTAAGCCATCAAACAAAACATTATTAATGCGTCTTGCATTCTGCAATCTTGTTGCTGATGCTGCATTACCTGAAATGCTTGAATCTGTATATGCAATCTGCTTTTTTATTGTCCAAGTATCACTTGTATATTCAGCTTGGAAATGATGCAAACTTTGACCAGTTTTACTAAAAACCAGTGCATTTTTCAGTCCACCTGTGGCGTCAACCCAACCGTTTAAAGTAATAAAATCACAAAATGCAGAGGCATTATTTGAATCTGAAGTCCCAAAAAATGCTTGTACAGCTTGCGACAATTCACTTGGTTTTAATGTTCGATTGTCTTTTGTTTGAAGACCGACTGCATTAGCTGTTTTATCAAGCTTATTATCTTGTAAAGCTTTACCCTGTTTTGCAGTTAATGGTTTTGTAGGATCATCTGTAGTTAAATTATCAACTATCTCATTACGTCGAATATAGTTTTTATTCACCCATTCACGGGTTGCATATATCAATGAATCATCGAGATAAAGAGCTATAACTTCAGCGTTTTGAATATTTATTACTAACTTGATATTGATTTCACGCGCACCACCTTCATCGGCTAAGGGTTTATATGTTGGAGGATAGCTCGAATTGACGACCATCGTATTTCCAGCATAAAGACCAAGTTCACGTATATAGAAGCCGCCTACATTAGAAGGAATGATTGCTTCACAAACGATCTGGTTTGTATTATTTGGATTGATTTCTACAACGTTTAATGCAATTCGTGCTTTTTCATTAATTAAGGCTGTTCGTGTTTCAGATGGCACAGGTACAGATCCATTGCCATCCCCTACCGCAATGTGTGAATAATTGATTTTATTACTTACAGTTGCACCAGCAATTAATGCTTTACCGTTATTGGTTAATATACCTTTATAAGTGGCCATTCTACTTACTCGACAAAAATTGTGACTGTTTCAGCACCGTGACAACCAATAGCAACACGTGGAATACAAAGCGGTTGGACGTTAATAACTAAATTTGTTAGGTGACGTGATGCAGGCTTTGCATCTTTGACAAGCCTGTCTACTTCTGCATAAGTTGCGTCGGTAAGTTCAAGCCCGTTTAGATCTAGTGATAAAGAGAAAGTTCCTGGTACTCCGTTCGGAACTGTTTCAAACCATTCCTGAAACTCACATGTATATCCAAACTGAGCGAGTACTTCTCGAACAGCAGTTCGTGTACCTTTAATTTGATGTTGTCTAAATGATTTTTTTATTAATTCACGCTGAAGTGATGGCTGCCATTCTGTATCCCAACTATCGACTGAGTATTGCCAAGCCAGAAATGACAAAAATTGATCTGGAGCCTGGTCAATAGAGGCCAAACTCTTAATTTGAACAGGAAGCTCTAAACTGTTTGCACAAACATCAGTAACGTTACGATCAAATCGAGTGCTATTAGGTGGAAGCAATTTACTCATTCAACTCCCCCAATAATTACTGAAATATCTGTACAAAATGAGGCTTGCGCAGGAGTTAAAACAACGTCGGCAGTTGGATTAAGCAACTCAACTCTACTTACACCATCAACATGTAAAGCTGCATAAATTGCAGACATACGAATAGATCGGCCTAAACGTTTTTGTTTTTTCGCATACTCAGTAACATTATTAATGGCTTGATTAAGTAAGGTTGCTGCTTCAGGATCTTTACCGATGTATAGCTTGGCATTAATTGAATAACTAATGATTTCAGCAGATTGGACCGTAACACGGTCACCTATTGGTCGCTTGTCTTCAGCATTAACTGCCTTATCTACAATCTGGACTAGCTCAGGTGAAGCGGATCCTGTTTGAGAGTCTGCTTGTAGAATAGTTAAAGTAATGAATGCTGGTTGTGGTGAAACTACTGAAACATCCCCCACACGCCCATCAGCATCACGCGCAATTTTTTTATAAGCTGCTTCTGGTCCAGCTACCGACAATGAATCAAATGCAAGTTGGATACGTTCACGAAAAGCTGGATCTGATTCATAGACAGCAGGAACAGGTGGCGTTTTTGTATTGTCTGCAGGCTTAATAATCAGACGTTTAACATTGTAATTTGCGCCTAGTTGATCTAAATCATTTTTTTCCGCATAAGCCAATAATAAGCCACGTGCTGCGGTATTAATCCGATTTCTTAACACTGTTTCACGATAAGAATTTTCTTCAATGTATTTCGTCAAAGGCTCACTTTCACGGTTAAGTACTTCTGTAATCTGTGGTTTTTGATCATCTGGAAATCTATTAATTAAGTCGGCCTTTCGTTCGGCTAAAATAACTTCATAATCAATCGTTTCAATAATGTCAGGTGGAGCAAGCTGGCTAAAATCGACGCTCATGATGAAGCCCCCATTTGAAGTGGAATATTTAAATTTAGGGACTGGCCAGTAATGGTATGGACTGTCTCAAGATCTAGCTGCATAAGCCCTGAAGCGATCTTGGAAATGTTGATATTTTCAATACTGATGCGTTTTTCCCATCGAGTCACAGGCGTATAAATTGCACTGTAAATTTTTAGAACAAGTACATCATTCATGGGTTGGTCGATAAGGTCAGGCACTATCGAACCGTAGTCACCACGCATGACACGACTGCCCAAAGGAGTAGTTACAATGTCTTCAATTGATTGTTCTATGCTCTCGATTTCTGAAATTGTTACGCCTGTATGACGTGAGATCATGGTACTGGTCCTCCAGAAGTGTCACCGCCACCCTTAACATCAGAGGTTCTATGTTTCGTTAGACTTATATTTCCAGCGATGATATCCGCATCTGAAGTAATATCCAAAGTGGAATGGATTCCTCCCACTACTTGGAGATTAGCCACAAGTTTTACAGTTCCACCTTCTGGAAGAATTGCTTGAAGCTCATGTTTTTTGACGTCATAACTTAAGACTGCACCATCTTCAAACGCTCTAAATTTGATATCTGGATCTAATGACTGAGCCGGAAAATCTTCATTGTTTAAACCAACAACAACGACTCCGAGTTCGATTACTCCGCAAGGGCTAAATACAATACATTCTTCATCAATGCTCGGTAAATCATGAGTTGAATCTTTACCAGCTCTTAAATTTAATAGGCGCAATTCTTTAGTTACGATGTCACCTAAATTGACTGTAACTTTATGAAAAGGGCTAGACGGTATTACGGTCTTGATACGTCCTAGACGGATCATATTTTCAAGACGACGATTGGATTCTGCGTTCATGCTGCAATCGTTATGCAGCTAAAGGATTAATGCATTTGGTTTGGTTTGTATGTCAGTTATATACAAGTGGGTTCATTTTGAATCTATAAAGTTAAGAACGTCATTTTCAATCATTTCAATTTCAGCTTCAGTAAAGCCAAGCAATTGACGCTGTGCATATCTGACTTTGAAAGATCGTCCGTTATATTTCAAATTATCAATTAATCCGTCCTGGTGAATTCGGGCAAGTCTCGATACTCGTTGATCAAATCCAATAGTTACCCCATTAGGAATATTTTCGATTTTCATGAACCGTGTTGTTTTCAATTTCATGAACATTTTTTTCTTAATCTGCCCTTTTCTTTTTCTTAAATTTTTTCTCGGGATATAAGCACTACCGTCAGGATTCTGTTGTCGAGTAATACGCTGACTTTGGCTTGCACGTATTTTACGTGCAATTACCATTGCAATTTTGCGACGCGCTGCATCGTTTATGGATACTAATAAAGCATTTAAATGCTCAGAAAGATATTCAAGCTCAGCCATTTATAGAAAATACTCTTGCTCAGGATCTCTTGAAATCCAAGACGCCAATTCAGATCCATCTTTATCAAACAGCGTGACTTGTTTTGATTCTTCGGCTTTGTGATAACGTGGCTCATCTGGATAGTCGACACTTAAACCTTCGCTGGTTTGCTTCACAATCACACGTTCAGTTAGTGGCAACTGAATAGCCAAATCAACTTTATCATTTGCCAAAATTTCAGCTTCAAACTTAATACCCGATTTAACGTTATCACGGTTGGCCATCAAATTAGATTGATTCATACGAACCCAATCCAATAATGGAATACTGACTGCAGCAAGATCACCAGCATAATCGGTTAAAATCATTGTGAGGGTGTATTCATATTCAAATGATAAACCGTTTGCCATCGTACTCCGTACCGCACCATCATCAACAAAAATAAGGATGCGGTCAGGATCACGACGTAGTTCAGGAATCGCATCTAAAAGATATTTTCTTAAACTATCGGGTTTTTTCATGCTGCTTTAGTCTCACTATATAGTGGTTCTAAATGATCATATTCTTTTTGGAATTTTGCCTGGTACCCAAGTCTTTTATAATTAGGACCATTATAAAGTGTGAAAACCACATCCCAATTCTTTGCTCGCAGCGCATCAATTAAAGCAACTTTTTTCTTTTCAATAATGCCTGTTTTCCATTCAATAAAACGGATGAAAGCTTCCAACTGGTTTGACTCACTTACAAATTGTTGATCAACAAATTCTTGTACAGATGCATAGCCTAAATCTTTCCAGTTTTCACCCATCACCTGAAACTGCCCCCATGATGTTGACATCAAAGCACATTCAACATCGATTTGCTTTGCTTGTTCCAGTCGAACATATTCGGCTTCATTTCCCTGATATCCACCATATTTACGATTAACAATATTCGGTCGTTCAGCTTCCATTTTATTGGCAAAAGCTGTGCCTTTTTTCAAACGCAAATATGCATACATTCGATGGCGTTCAAATAGAATTTTAGGTTTTCCGTTTTTAAGAAACCCAACGCTTTGACCTTCAACTGCACCAAAAACACGGATGACCAATTCAGAGACTTTTAGGCGCTCAGCTGCTTTTTTATAATCACTATCTTTAAGCAATTTTGAGATGTTTTGTTCCAGAAGGGCACTGCGCGTCTTATCCCCTACTTTGCCATCTGCAACCAAATTTTTTTGCTTTTGGAATGTAATGACAGCATATTCGGTGGAAGCTCCAAAATCACCATCGATGGAAAGCTCTTTCCCTTTAACGCCTTTAAAGCCAAGCTTTTTAAGCTGTTGCTGCAATGTAATTACATCACTGCCTTTTGACCCAAATTTTAAGATAGCTGGCATTATGTTGTGCTCCAGATAAGTTTTGCGACATTACCTTTTGCACGGCAAATTAGGACCGCCAAAAGTACTGCAAAGATGGCATCCCATAACGTGACAGGATCTTTAAAAAAGAGAATGTGAATTGATTGCCCGATAAAAGCAGCAATAAGAATCGTGGCCAAAATTGAAAAGCCATGACGATGGCGTAGGCCTTCAGCATCAAAACAGATGATCCGTAGACCACAAATCAAGTAGGCAATCAGAGCAATCAGTTGAAACATAATTTCGATCATGACTTTCCTCCTCCACGAAACTTATTCCAGATGTCAGATAGACTCGATTGGTCTACCCAGACCATAGCTTTTAAGATAATTGGTAATGAAAAAATTGAAGCAATCATTCCTGCTGTTGCATCGTTGGTAATCAAAGTTCTAGTTGTTACTTCTGGTGCAAGTAAATAGCCAATACCAACGGCAATGATCATCGTCCAAAGTCGCTGTAATGGTTTTAAATCTTTTTTCGTTGTAGCAAATAGAGCTGCTCCAAATACTGCCCCAAGCAATGCATTCCCATTTACAAATGGAAGTAATGAAGCTGCACTAATTGAAACTGCTGTAATTGCTGAAGTTGTAGTTGGTTCTGGCATTATTAATCCCACAGTTGTACTGTTTGCTTGATTTGTTGTGGTGTATCGATATCAGGAAGAATTACAGAGGTGCCAATGGGCAAAAAAATTCCTATATCGGCCAAAGCTGGATTTGCTTCGAGTACCTTTTCAACTACACCCGAACTGCGTCCGTAATATCGCCAACAAATTGAGTTGATAGTGTCATTTTGAATAGCTGTAATGGTTTTGCTCATATCAACTCAACTATGCTGTGGTTTTCGCCTTTTAGCTGTTGAATCGCCCATTGCTTATTTCGTCGGTAGTCATCAACTGAACAATCCATCGATTCTGATTTTTTTTCACCAGAATTAGTACTGTCATAGTTACGATAAATTTCGTTTACTTTTGCTGCTACACCATTCGATACGGCTGAAAAATAAAGCACTTCAGTATCTGCTTTACCGTCAATTTCATTAACAGCTAAATCAACTAGCTTTTCGGCTTTCATCACTAAGTTTGCAAGTAAACGATTTACATCGATGACTTCTTCCCGAGTAAGTTGTTGCAATCGAACATCGGTCACTGATCCGTCGATCCGAACAAAACTGCGGATCTCATCTAGAGAAATTTCAGGAAAAAAGGTGCCACTTGAAATAGTGATATGACTTGGGGTTATTGCACCGTTTGCGATAAATCCCATGTAGATCTCCTTCTTAATGCACTGGGAGGGGCAATGGCTCGGTGAAGATTTACTGTGACGATAAGATCACGACCATTGCACTCCAGTGCGGTGCGGGGCACTTATTCAGAAGTCGGTACCATATTGCCGTGGTCATCAACCACAGGCGTTCCATTTTGATTTAACAAAACGTCGGTAACTTCTGTTTGTTCGTTGGTAGTAACTACTTGAGATTCTTTTTGATAAGCCAAAGTATCTGTAGTTTCTCTTTCTGCTAATAACTTGGTAGAAAGCTTACTCATTTTGTTTAAATCAGTTCGACCGCCACATTTATCATCTAGATCTAGGGCTTTTTCTAACCAGTTTTGAGCATGAACAGAGCGTGGTAAATCATTTTCAAGATCACCGGTCAGAAACTGCATTTCACCTTTACCTAAAGCGAGGTAAAGCTTAGCTTTAACTTCATCTGGCATATCAAGACGATTTTGTGGCAAAGATTTATCAGTAATTAGACGTTCTAAACGCACTAATTGATCTAATCCTTTTTGATCGATACCAGCTTCTGTTTTAAGTAGTTTTAAAAATTCTTCGGCAATATCTTCAGTAACAAAACATGCTTCGGAACGTTCAAAACGGTCTGGAAGTTTTAAGCCGTATTTCAGAATGTATTCGGCAATATCAAGTGCAAAATCAAAATCACCAATATCAATTGACCAAACCAAAATCTCAGTAATTACTGCATCCTGAACACCAGGTTTTACTTCTAAAATACCTTCCACGTATGGTTTGTAATTTGGAATTAACTGGCGCTTTAATTCGATTTTGTTTTGTTTGGACTGAATATTTTTGAGTCGATTTTTATCACTATTAAGCTGCAAAAGTTGCTGCTCATAGGCATTTGTATTTCGCATGGTACCGAACTCCGCAGCTGTCTCAGCTGCGGATTTGGCTTGATGCTGTTGGAAGTGCTTTCGAGCCAAGTTCATAACAGATTACTCCGCCAGAATTTCGATATTTTCAGCCATACAAGCAAGACCAAGATCTTCAATGTAATAATCTTCGTTTGAAGACTCATAATTCTCGATTTGGTCACGCTTTGGATTGTCAATGACTGTACGACGACGAGCGCCCTCTTGAACATAAATCGATAAGTTATCGAATGTAGTTACAAAGATGATGCCTTCAGGGAAAAACGGTACTGAGTAAACAGGCAATCCACCCATGCGTTTTTGGCTGATGATGATGTCTGCGGCTAGTTTTTCAGAGTTGTCTTGATCTTTATTGACCAATGGGAAGTATTTATCCGAAACAGTTTTTCGGTTACACATTACGACTAAATCTGGATTGCCCTGGTGAACGTCATCAATCATTTCATCAACGATATTCATAACCAATGCATCAAGGTTTTTATAATCGCCAGTTTTACCTACTGTAATTTTTCCTTGCGCAGCACCTGATTTCATTACGCGCGATTCATTCTCTTCACGCATTTTTTGCAACCAGCCTTTATTCACATCTTGCAATAAAGGATTTGCTGTAATGTCCGTATTAGAAGCGATACTGATACCATTGAACCCGATCATGATACGGTCCAGAGCTTGTCGTTTTACGATAGCGCCACGGAATCGACTATAAAAATCTTTGAATTTTGCCCATTGATCAAGTTTTGCGTACTTAATTGCTGTATCAAAATCGGTTTTACGACAAAAGTAAAAACGCTCATCCATACCAGTTGGATCTGTAGCTTGACGCTCTCCAGCATCTGTATTTGTACGAGAAGCAATAGGACGAGAAATACCAAGACCAACCGCAGAACCCGATTGTTCAGCAACAAGAAAAATATTAATTTTCTTCAAAAATTCAGATGATTCTTGAATCTTATCTTCAAGCTTTTGTTGAACAGTTGGTGTCACATTAAATTTTTGTGAAACGTTTTCAACCCCATTGAGTTTAGCTAACTCAACCATGACCTTATTGTACTTAGTACGTGTTTCTGTACGCATTTTCTTTACTCTAAATATAATTAAATTGGATTAATAAATTGCTAGAACCGACTGAATTAACAGTCGACTTCACCAACGTCTTCAGAAAATTTGCTGTTGTTAGACTGTGGCCGTGGTTGACCTTGAGGTTCTTGATCTAGCTTGTTTTTTAATTGATTAAATTCAGACTGCAGCTGCTCATGTTTGACTTTTAAGTCTGCAAACTCAGTACCCTGATTCGCTGTTTGCTGGGCAATTTCTAGAATGGCTTGTTCGTTTTGACTAAAGTTTTCTTGAGTCTGCTGTTGTTGCTGTTCTTGGGTTTTAAATAAGTTCTTAACCTTATTCACCAAATCACTGGCAAATGACTCTTTAACTTCTTCGAATTCGAGTTTTGTTTCTTGAGCTGCAGTGAATAAATTTTCAGGACGTAATTTCTTCGCTTTAAGTGGGTTTTCATTTGCGCCAGCTGCAAAAGAGAGCATTTCAGTACCAAGTGATGCAGGACTGTCAGTAACGGCAAGTCCCACTAAATAGGCTTGGCCAGTTTTCGCAAAATTTTCATCGACTTCGATAGATGTATAAATTTTTTGATTTTTTTGATTAAGTGCAATCAAATTTTCATTTGGTTGGATCTGTGCAAACAAGGCATCTTTCTGTTCACCATTGATCGTAACTTTTTCCGTTTTAAGGGCGATCACATCTCCATAAGCTCCGAAAATACCATCTGGAGAAACGCCCTTAATGTGCTCTAAATTGATACGAGCACCATAAGTGTTCAGATTGTAAGTTTGCGCCATTTGGATGATCCATTCAGATTGAATTTCACGACCATCTGTAGTGTCACCAGCCACGGCAACTCGAAACCATTTCGATTTAAATTTTTTCGGCTGTGTTTTTTCAGTCATTCTGCTGTACCTGTTGCAAGGTTTTTTCGGGCAATTTCAATAGGTGCAGAATGGGCAATATTAGTTATGTGTAGCAATTGAGCATGCTTGTATATAACTGACATACAAATTGCCATGACTGATAAAAGCTAACTTGCCTGCCATCGTTTGCGGATGAAATTAAATCAATCCGTAAACCATGAATGAATTATCACAGTTAGCTAATCTTGAGCTGATTCTAGATAACAAATTAAAAGCCAAGTTTCTCTTTTGGCTTGGCTGGAAAATTGTCGATATTGCTGAAGCGCTAGACGAAAATGAGCGTACAGTTCAGGCTTGGAAAACCAGAGAAGAGTGGGATAAAACACGATCAGAAAGTCGTGTTGAAGAAGCATTAACAGTTCGCTTAATGACTCTCACTCTAAAGAACAAAAAATCGAGTGGAGACTATAAAGAATTAAGCGAATTATTTAAAAATTATAAAGAATTTGCCCGAATTGAACGTTATAAAGAAGGCGGTAATGAAGCGGATCTAAATCCAAATATTGCCAAGCGTAACGCAGCACCCAAGAAGAAAAAAGAAAATAATCAATTCACTGAAGAACAAGTTGAACAACTTATTTCAGCCTTTGAAGATAGTCTATTTGACTATCAGCGCGATTGGTATAAAGCAGGCAACCAACGTACTCGAGTAATTCTCAAAAGCCGCCAAATTGGTGCGACATGGTACTTTGCCCGTGAAGCTTTGGTCGATGCTGTTAAAACAGGTCGGAATCAAATTTTCTTATCTGCTTCAAAGGCGCAGGCTCATATTTTCAAAGAATACATTAAAGGTTTTGCATATGAGGCTTGCGGAGTTGAATTGGTCGGAGATCCGATCGTACTGCCAGATAACAATCAAGCTTCATTATCATTCTTAGGTACAAATTACAGAACTGCCCAAGGCCACCACGGTAATTTTTATTTCGATGAGTTTTTCTGGACGTTTGGCTTCACAGAACTAAACAAAGTAGCTTCGGCTATGGCTTTGCATAAAAAATGGCGTAAAACCTATTTTTCAACGCCATCTACAATGGCGCATGAAGCTTTCACATTCTGGAATGGAACACGTAATAACCGTGGGCGACCTAAAGACCAAAGACTCGATATCGATGTATCACATGATGCATTAAAAAATGGCCGCTTATGTGAAGACAAAATGTGGCGTCAAATCGTTACGATTTTAGACGCTGAAAATGGCGGATGTGATCTATTCGATATTGATGAATTGCGATACGAATATTCACCTGAAGAATTTGCAAATCTTTTGATGTGCCAATTTATTGATGATGGCGCATCTATTTTCCCTTTAGCAATGCTTCAACCATGTATGGTTGACTCATGGGAAGTTTGGGCTGATGACTTTAAACCATTCCATGCTAGACCATACGGCAATAATCCTGTTTGGATTGGTTATGACCCCGCAGAAAGTGGTGATAGTGCAGGCTTAGTAGTTGTAGCCCCCTCCCCTGTTCCTGGTGGGAAATTTCGAGTGTTAGAAAGAATCCAATTCCGTGGGATGGATTTTAAAAATCAGGCAGAAATGATCCGCCAAACAACACTACGTTATTACGTGACTTATATCGGTATTGATATCACTGGAATGGGTACAGGTGTATCTCAATTAGTTAAGCAGTTTTTCCCAAATGTCACTGAGTTCAGTTATTCACCTGAAGTAAAAACCAGACTTGTACTTAAAACAATGGATGTCATTAGAAATGGCCGTCTTGAGTATGACGCAGGGTGGACTGATCTTTCCCAATCATTAATGAGCATTAAAAAAACGCTTACAGCAAGCCAACGTCAAATGACTTTTACAGCAGGCCGTTCTGAAGAAATAGGACACGCGGATCTAGCCTGGTCACTCATGCATGCACTTTATAACGAACCACTTGAAGGCCAAACACAAATGAATCAATCTTTCATGGAGATCTATTAATGAATCCCCTATCGACTGCAAAAAATTTAGTTAGTTTTGCCAAGAGCCAATTACCAGTTTTTCAAAGCAAAACAACCAAACAAGAATCAATGGCATTTACTTTTGGTGATGCCGTTCCAGTCCTCAATGGAAATGAATTATCGGATTACATGGAATCATGGTTCAATGGCCGATGGTATGAACCTCAGGTCAGTATGAGTGGTTTAGCCAAATCATATAAATCGACACCATATTTAAATAGCGGAATTATTTTTAAACGTAATTTTCTGGCTAATCTTTTTATTCCTCATGCAAAGTTAAATCGAAAAGGATTTGAACAAGTTGCTTTAGATTATGTTTGGTGTGGAAATACTTACTTAGAAGAAATCAAATCACGACTCGGAAGTGTCATTCAGTACAAACCTGCTTTAGCAAAATATATGCGTCGTGGTGAATACTCTGATCAGTTCTTTTTACTTTGTGATGACCATAAAGGCTATCAAGAATTTGAATTTTATAATCGTGTTTGTCACATTCGGGAAACAGACATTGATCAGGAAATTTATGGAGCACCTGAATACATATCTGCTTTGCAAAGTGCATGGCTAAACGAATCTGCTACCTTATTCCGTCGTAAGTATTACAACAATGGATCTCATGCTGGGTTCATCTTATATGTGAATGATGCAGCGCAGGATCCAAATGATATTACAGCCTTGCGTCAGGCTCTAAAGGATAGTAAAGGACCAGGGAACTTCCGTAATTTATTTTATTACGCACCGGGTGGAAAAAAAGATGGTATCCAGATCTTGCCTGTTTCTGAAATTGCAGCAAAGGATGACTTCACCAATATTAAATCAATCACGCGTGACGATACCTTAGCGGCACTCCGCATACCTCCACAACTCATGGGTATTGTTCCAAATAATACTGGCGGTTTTGGATCAATTAAAGATGCAGCAGAAGTGTTTTATCAAAATGAAATTGTTCCACTCCAGTCACGGATGCAGCAGCTCAATGAATGGGCTGGAGATGAGATTATTAGATTTAAGGAATATGACTTAAAAAATGTGAATTAAACACCTAAAAGAACAAAAGCCAGCATTAGCTGGCTTTTTTTATGGATTTTAATAATTACCCACAAATGAGAATATTTATCATTTATACCATCCAGACCACTCGGCCAAACGCAGTCACCCGCGCGCCTGCGGTTCATCTAAATGAGGCTATATTACTGCACACTGTTTTACTGAGTAATGAATCTAGAGAACCTATGAAACTTAGGCTATTGAGAAGAAAAAATGGGAAATAGGCTACTGCATATTACTACGGCACTACAGTTTGAATAACTTCAATATGCTCTAATGGATGACCAACTACACTGGCTTGTCCTTTATCGCCTATTTGCAAACAAAGTCTGGATAAAACATTGTCATTATATTTCAAACGCCATTGGTTATATGGCTCATATTCTGACTGTAAAAATATAACTAAACCAATTTCACCAGATGGGTGTTGAATTAAGTCATTTTCAAAAATTGGGTTTCCTAAGTAATCTAACCAAGGAGCTATTTTGTTTGTTTTGGAAAGTTCTTCTCTCTGCAATAAAAAACTTTTGTAT
>OJXO01000130.1_pt1 | contig 21991 bp, 20 predicted proteins | sample 1600721 | NCBI WGS metagenome assembly OJXO01 (sample SAMN04436634, study PRJEB24849) | human gut metagenome | biome: human gut; feature: NICU; material: stool | host: Homo sapiens | place: USA: Saint Louis, MO | collected 2010-01-30
ATGTTCTGAATAACTCATTGCACCATTGTATTGGTTTTATAATGATTTGACTATATATTACAGCAGAGGTAACTCGCGGGGATATTGAGAATAATGTACTTGCAACCGGTACACTTGATGCAACCAAGCTCATTAGTGTGGGTGCTCAGGTATCTGGTCAGGTTAAAAAGATGTATGTGCAGCTTGGTGATCAAGTGAAACAAGGTCAACTTATTGCACAAATTGACTCAACCACCCAAGAAAACAGTTTAAAAACATCTGATGCCAATATTAAAAACTTAGAGGCACAGCGCCTTCAACAAGTGGCATCTTTAAATGAAAAGCAACTCGAATATCGTCGTCAGCAACAAATGTATGCTCAAGATGCGACACCTCGTGCAGATTTAGAGTCAGCTGAAGCTGCTTATAAAACAGCCCAAGCACAAGTCAAAGCATTAGATGCACAAATCGAGTCTGCGAAAGTTACTCGTTCGACAGCACAAACTAATATTGGCTATACACGTATTGTTGCACCAACTGATGGTACGGTTGTTGCGATTGTGACTGAAGAAGGTCAAACGGTAAACGCAAACCAAAGTGCTCCAACTATCGTCAAAATTGCAAAACTTCAAAATATGACGATTAAAGCACAGGTGAGTGAAGCCGATATTATGAAAGTGGAAAAAGGTCAGCAGGTCTATTTCACGACCTTAGGTGATGAAACCAAGCGCTATGCAACCTTACGTCAAATCGAACCTGCTCCAGATTCGATCTCTAGTGAATCAAACAGCACCACAAGTTCAACAACCAGCTCAGCTGTTTACTACAACGCTTTATTTGATGTTCCAAATACGGACGGCAAATTGCGTATTGATATGACTGCACAAGTTTATATCGTATTAAATTCAGCAAAAAATGCCTTATTGGTTCCATCTTCTGCGTTAAGTAGCAAACAATTTTCTGGCCAAAGAAAACAGGGGCAATCGGCAGATAAAGCAAGTTCTACTCCAAGTGCAGAACGCAAACATCAAGGTAACGGCGCCCGTTTAGAACGCTTAAATTTAACTCCTGAACAAAAACAACTTATTGAACAAGGCAAAGCAACTCTGAGTGTAGTTCGCGTTTTACAAGCAGATGGTACGACTAAACCAACACAAATTTTGGTAGGTATTAATAACCGTGTAAATGCGCAAGTACTTGCCGGATTAAAACAAGGTGACCAAGTTGTAATTGCCGATAGTTCAGAAAACTCTGCAGCTTCTGCAAACAGTGGTAATAACCGCCGCCGTGGCCCAATGGGAATGTAAGCATGACAAAACAAGCTTTGCTTGAAGTCAGCAATCTGGTCCGGGAATTCCCTGCTGGCGAAAGCACGATTCAAATTTTAAAAGGCATTGACCTGACCATTTATGAGGGTGAGCTGGTTGCTATTGTCGGCCAGTCCGGCTCTGGTAAATCAACACTCATGAATATTTTGGGCTGTCTGGACCGCCCAACAAGTGGTAGTTATAAGGTTAATGGTCAAGAAACCGGTAAGCTAGAGCCCGACCAGTTAGCGCAGTTACGCCGTGAATATTTTGGTTTTATTTTCCAGCGCTATCATTTACTGGGTGACTTATCAGCTGAAGGTAACGTTGAGGTTCCAGCTGTTTATGCTGGTGTTACTCCAGCAGACCGTAAACAGCGAGCTACTGCCCTGCTCACGGAGTTAGGTTTAGGTACTAAAACGCAAAACCGACCAAGCCAGCTTTCAGGTGGTCAACAGCAACGTGTGTCGATTGCACGTGCCTTAATGAATGGCGGTGATGTAATCTTGGCCGACGAACCAACAGGGGCACTCGATTCACATAGCGGCGTTGAAGTGATGCGAATTTTGCGTGAACTCAACGCGGCTGGTCATACGATTATTTTGGTAACGCACGATATGCAAGTTGCAAAGAATGCAACGCGTATTATCGAAATTAGTGATGGGGAAATTATTAGTGACCGTCCTAACGTTCCAGACCAGTCTTTAGAAGAAGTTAAATCTGATCCAGATGCAGCACCTGCTTTACAAAATAAGCAGAAAAAAGGCAAAAGTATTTCGGCTTGGCGATCAACCCTAGATCGCTTATCCGAAGCCTTTCAAATGGCTTTACTGTCCATGAATGCCCACCGCATGCGTACTTTCTTAACCATGCTGGGGATCATTATTGGTATTGCCTCTGTCGTAACAGTGGTCGCACTGGGTAATGGCTCTCAACAACAGATTTTGAGCAACATTAGCAGTTTAGGCACCAACACAATTACGGTATTCCAAGGTCGTGGTTTTGGTGATAACTCCAAGACAGCCAATTTTAAAACGCTAGTTCCTGCCGATGCCGATGCATTAATGACACAGCCTTATGTCAGTGCAGTCAGCCCGATGGTCAGTACATCCAAGACTATGCGCTATCAACAAAATGAAGCAAATGCGACTATTAACGGCGTAAGTAACGATTATTTCGATGTAAAAGGTCTAGTTTTTAAAGACGGCCAAACCTTTGATCAACGAAGTGTCCGCGACCGCTCACAAGATGTGGTGATTGATACCAATACGCAAAAACAATTCTTTAGCGATGGTACTAACCCAATCGGGCAAGTCGTGTTACTGGGTAGCGTACCAGCTCGTATTATCGGCATTGTAGAACCTCAGACCAGCGGAATGGGTTCGGATGACACGCTGAATGTATATATGCCTTATACCACGGTCATGAGCCGTATGTTAGGGCAAGCCCATGTCCGTAATATTGTCGTACGTATTAATGATAAATACTCGACCAGTGCTGCTGAAAACGCCATCGTTAACTTATTAACCCAACGCCACGGTGCCCAAGATATTTTCACCATGAATAGTGACAGTATCCGACAAACCGTTGAGAAAACCACAAGTACTATGACCCTCTTAGTATCAGCAATTGCTGTAATTTCTCTGGTAGTTGGTGGTATCGGGGTAATGAATATTATGCTGGTTTCGGTGACTGAACGTACGCAAGAAATTGGTGTACGTATGGCTGTGGGTGCTCGACAAAGTGATATTTTGCAGCAGTTCCTGATTGAAGCAATTTTAGTATGTTTGATTGGTGGTGTACTTGGCGTACTGCTATCACTTGGCTTAGGACAACTGATTAATAAGTTTGCCGGTGGCAACTTTGCTGTCGCCTATTCAACCACATCAATTGTTGCTGCGTTTGTGTGTTCAACATTGATTGGTGTCGTATTCGGCTTCTTACCTGCCAAGAATGCAGCAAAACTTGACCCTGTTGCAGCACTATCACGAGAATAAGGAAAATTGCATGTCTTTTTCTATGACTAAACTTAGCGCAGCACTTCTCCTCACTAGTTCTCTTGTGGGATGTGCCGCTGTAGTAAAAACACCTTACCAAGCACCAGCTGTACAAGTTCCAGGCAGTTTTCAGTACGATAAGGCTAAAGCTAAAACAGCATCGGTTGAGCAATATTCTGACCATTGGTGGACATTGTTTGGAGATGCACAGCTCAACCAACTCGTAACTAATGTATTAGAGCGCAATAGTGATTTGGCTGTTGCGGGAATCACACTTAAGCAAGCACGCTTGCAAGCTGATTTAACCGCGAATAAACAAGGCTTACGGACCAGCTCTAGTGTTTCTACAGGACATTCTTTCGACTTAAATTCGGGAGATGACAGCGCGAAAGGTTTATCAATGAGTGCTGGGGTGAGCTATGAACTTGATTTGTTTGGCAAGCTTGCTCGTCAAACTGAAGCAAGTAAATGGGAAGCCTTAGCAACCGAACAAGATCTTCAAGCTACTGGTCAAAGTTTGATTGCCACTACTGCGAAACTCTACTGGCAACTCGGCTATTTAAATGAACGTTATGCAACTGCGCAGCAAAGCTTAGCCACTTCACAAAAGCTTTATCAATTGGTTCAAACTCAGTATAAAGCAGGTGCAGTTTCAGGATTAGACCTTACGCAAGCCGAGCAGTCTGTTCAAAGCCAAAAAGCAAGTTTAAGCCAGATTGAGCAACAGCTTGTTGAAACGCGTACAGCCATTGCTGTGTTATTGCATGAACCTCTACAGCAGCTCAACATTCAAGAGCCACAGCGTTTACCACGTACAGCGCTACCTGCTATTGGTGCAGGTTTACCGGCGGATATTTTGTCACGTCGCCCAGACTTGCAAGCAGCCGAGCTTCGCTTGAGAAAAGCACTAGCAACCAAAGATGCGACTAAAGCAAGCTACTATCCGTCAATTAGCTTAACCAGTAGTTTAGGTTCAAGCAGTACATCTCTAACGGAGTTATTACGTAACCCTGCCCTTACGCTTGGAGCGAGTTTAAGCTTACCGTTTTTACAATATAACGATATGAAAAAAGATATCGCGATTAGCAACTTAGATTATGAAAAAGCGATTATTCAATATCGCCAAACGCTTTATCAGGCTTTTGCTGATGTAGAAAACGCGTTGTCGAGTCGTACAGAACTCGACAAACAAGTAGCGTTACAAGAGCGTAATGTCGAACTTGCAGAAAAAACTGAACGTTTAACTGAAGTCCGCTACCGTTATGGCGCTGTTGCGTTAAAAACACTTCTTGATGCACAGCAAACTACACGTACTGCGCGCTTGAGTCTTGTTGAAACCAAACAAAGCCAATACAACGCTTATGTCACCCTTATGCAGGCATTAGGCGGTTCACCTGTAAAAGAACTGCCGCAATAACTTGCGCCCAGTAAAAAAGCCGTAGTCCTTCAACTACGGCTTTTTTGATATTTGAATAAATCTTAAGACTTATTCATCATCCATCATAGATTGGCTCATACCTACAGTATTGAAACCAGCATCTACATATAGAATTTCACCAGTAATACCTGAAGCCCAAGGTGAGCAAAGGAATAACGCTGCATTACCCACTTCTTCAATGGTTACGTTACGCTTTAACGGCGCAACTTTTTCGTTAGCATCTAGCATTTTACGGAAAGATTTAATACCAGAAGCAGCCAAAGTACGGATTGGACCCGCAGAAATCGCGTTTACACGGATACCGTCAACACCCAAACTTGATGCCAAGTAACGAACGCCAGCTTCTAAAGATGCTTTTGCCATACCCATTACGTTGTAGTTAGGCATAACGCGCTCAGAACCTTGGTAAGTCAAAGTTAATAAACAACCTTGGCGAGCTTGTAATAAAGGTTTTGCAGCACGTGCCATTGCAACAAAGCTGTATGCGCTAATGTCATGAGCAATTTTAAAACCGTCACGGTCAGTCACTTCAGTGAAGTCACCATCAAGCGTGTGCGCAGGTGCAAAGCCGATTGAGTGCACAACACCGTCTACGCCGTCCCAATGTTTTGCAAGTTCCGCAAATGCATTATCAATTTCAGCATCAACGGCAACATCACATGGAAACACAAGCTTAGAACCGAATTGCTCAGCAAACTCATCTACACGTTTTTTTAATTTTTCGTTTGGATAAGTAAATGCAAGCTCAGCACCTTCACGGTGTAATGCTTGTGCAATACCATAAGCAATTGATAATTTACTAGCAACGCCTGCAATCAAAAAGCGTTTACCTGCTAAAAGTCCTTGTGTCATGCCGATCTCACTCAAAACAATTTTCAGCATAATGCCAATATTCAACGTTTTTCGAAATTGCATAATGCATCTTTTTTCAAAAATCGCACAAAAAAAAATCGCTCCGATTTAGGAGCGACTTTTTACCAACTCATTTTTAGTCGTCAGACAATAAGCCAAGCAAACGTAAGAACGAGATATACATCCATACTAAAGTTGCAAGCAAGGCAATACCACACAACCATTCCATGAATTTTGGTGCACGATATGCTGCATTAGTTTCGATCAAATCAAAATCTAAAATTAGGTTCAGTGAAGCAATCACTGCAACAAAAGCGGCAAAACCAATACCTAACCAGTTGCTTTCAAAAATATAAGGAATGCTTGAGCCAAACGCTAAACGCATCACCATCTGCACGATAAATACAATAAAGATCGCCAGAGATGCCGAGATTACAACTGACTTGAACTTTTCAGTTGCGCGTATGATTTGAAACTTATATAGACCAAACATCACTAAAGTGGTAACGAAGGTTGCCAATAACGCTTGAAGAGGAACGCCCGGATATTTCAACTGGAAAGTAAAAGAAATACCACCTAAGAAAGCCCCTTCAAATAAAGCATAAGGAATTGCTAAAGTTGGTGCAGTCGTTGGTTTAAAAGTCGTAATTAAAGCTAAAACCAAGCCGCCAATTGCACCCACAATTGAAGCCGCATAAGCAATACCAACATTTGCAGTAAAGGCTGCATAGAAAAATAAAGCGACACCCACTGCGGCTGCAATGATGGTCAACATCACAGATTTTTGAATCGCACCTTGCACGGTCATCGGTTGACTATAGTCACTGACCGTTTCAACGCGTGTCAGTATCGGGTTATTACTTTGCATAAATGCTCTCTTTTTATAATAAATAAACTTAAAACATCATTTTAAGCAAAATGAATATGAAAGCCAAATTCCCACTTGGCATTATTGTAACAATGTCCTTTAAACAATAAAAAAGGGAGCTTTCACCCCCTTTTCTTCTTACTTGAATAACCTAATCAATCTTTACCGTCAGTATTCATAATAAAGAAGTATTCGCGGTAATACTTAAGCTCAGAAATGGAATCACGAATGTCATCCATCGCCAAATGTGATGCATTTTTTTTCAGGCCACTCATAATTTCAGGACGCCAGCGTTTTGAGAGTTCTTTTACTGTTGATACGTCAAGATTACGATAGTGGAAATACTGCTCTAGTTCAGGCATAAGACGATGTAAAAAACGGCGATCCTGACAAATCGAGTTACCACACATTGGTGAAACTTTTGGATTTACCCATTTTTTTAGGAATTCTAAAGTCTGTAACTCAGCATCACGAGCGGTCAATTTACTACGACGAACTCGTTCAATTAAACCTGACTGGCCGTGCTGACGCGTATTCCACTCATCCATTGCATTTAAAATACGATCAGGTTGATGAATAGCCAAAACCGGACCTTCGGCAAGTACATTTAAATGATCATCTGTAATAATTGTTGCAATTTCAATAATCTGGTCGTTGTCGGTATCTAAACCTGTCATTTCCAGATCAATCCAAATTAATCGTGTATTTAAAGTACTGCTCATGAATGTACGTTCTAAAATGCCGTAAAAACATCAATAGTAGCAAATTTCTTGCTTCTGCGCTGTAATTCCATACCAGCTTCGTGCTATTTTTGCGGTCTTCAAACAATGGTTTTTTTGGGATATGAATGGCTCTAATTCGTAAGCGTCGTTTAACTGAGCAACAGCAACGTCGTATTGAAAAACAGCATAAAACTCGCCAAGAAGAAGTCGATACTTCACAAGATCTAGATGGGCTGGTTGTACAGCACTATGGACGTCAACTTGAAGTACAGGCACTTTCTGTACCCGATCATCACCCAGAAAAACCGCAAGTCGCCGAAGGCGAACCAGAACCGTTTTGGAAACCCATTGAATTAAATAGCGTTTGGCGCTGTCACACCCGTACAAACCTTGAATTACTGGTCACTGGTGACCGAGTGAAGTGGCAAGCTGACCCTAATACAGGTTTAGGGATTATTACCGCAATTCATCCACGTACATCTTTACTTACACGCCCGGATCGCTATCACAAAGTAAAACCTGTAGCTGCGAATATCAGCTTAATCGTTATTGTTTTTGCCCCACTGCCAGAACCGGCACCTACTTTGATTGACCGCTACTTAGTGGCATGTGCAGATGCAAATATTCCAGCTCTTTTAGTTCTTAATAAATCAGATTTACTCACTGAAAATGATCCGATTCTCGACATGCTCAAAGAGTATGAAAATTTAGGCTATGAAGTCATGATTTGTCATTCTAAAGGTGACATCTCAGCATTGTCCCAGCGTCTTGATGGCGAGACAGTAGCTTTTGTAGGTCAGTCAGGGGTTGGGAAAAGCTCACTTATTAATGTGCTCATTCCAGATGCTGAACAAAAAACCAATATCATTTCTGAAAACTCAGCACTTGGACAGCACACCACAACTTCTACTCGTTTAATCAACTTTGGTAAAAATGGCGCCTTAATTGATTCACCGGGAATTCGCGAGTTTGGGCTTTGGCATCTCGATTTAGATAAAATTCGTATGGGCTTCCCTGAAATTGAAGCACATTTAGGTTCGTGCCAATTCCGTAATTGCACTCATACTCATGAAAAGAACTGTGGCTTAAAACAGGCTGTTGAAGCAGGTGAAATTTTACCACGCCGCCTAGACAGCTTTTTACGTTTAATCGATGAGATTCAAGAAGCGCAGCAAAAAAACTAATTTTCTGCCCCATTTGCCCTTGAAGTGGTGATTTTGATCACCATCTATATACGCTATACTCTAGGTCAATTTTGTTTTTAATTTTTTTAGGTGACTTGTGGAACGCTGGTTAGAGTTTATGGGGAATCACCCCATTTTGTTTGGTACACTCGGAGTCTTGATCGTATTGTTCTTCATTTTTGAAGGTCAACGTAATGGTCGTAAAATTTCTCCACAGTCGCTTGGTATTTTAGTGAAAGCGAAAAATGCCCTTTTGATTGACTTACGCGATAGCAAAGACTTCCGCGAAGGTCACATTAGTGGTAGCCGCAATATTCCTTATAGCCAAATTGCAAGTCATGCTGATGAATTAAAAGCAAGTGACCGTCCATTGGTATTTATTTGCAACCTAGGGCAAGTTGCTGGTAGCGCTTTACAGAAAGTCGCTCACCATGACAGCTATCGCCTTGATGGTGGTATCAGTAACTGGAAAGCTCAAGGCTTACCTCTCGTTAAAAGCAAACCAAAAGCTTAAGGAGAATTGTTATGGCAGCAAATGTCATTGTTTACTCAACTTCTGTATGCCCGTACTGCGTTCGCGCGAAACAATTACTTGAGCGTAAAGGTGTTGCTTACAAAGAAGTAAATCTTTCTGTTGAAGCGCCAGAAGTACGTGCTGAATTAATGCAACGTACAAATCATCGTACTGTTCCACAAATTTTTATTAATGATCAGTTTATCGGTGGTTTTGACCAACTTTATGCTTTAGAGCGTGAAGGTAAACTCGACGAATTATTGGCTTAACATCGCATCCATATTAAGGAAAAAACAATGAGCGAAGAACAACAAGTTCAACCACAATTAGCTTTAGAGCGTATTTATACAAAAGATATTTCTTTTGAGGTTCCAGGGGCACAAGTTTTCACTAAACAATGGCAACCTGAACTTAACATCAATCTTTCTTCAGCTGCTGAAAAGATTGACCCAACTCACTTTGAAGTATCTTTAAAAGTTGTGGTTCAAGCCAATAACGACAGTGAAACAGCGTTCATCGTAGATGTAACTCAATCTGGTATTTTCTTAATCGATAATATCGAAGAAGACCGTTTACCTTACATTTTAGGTGCATATTGCCCGAACATTTTGTTCCCGTTCTTACGTGAAGCAGTAAACGACTTAGTAACAAAAGGTAGCTTCCCACAGTTACTTCTTACTCCAATCAACTTTGATGCAGAGTTCGAAGCAAACATGCAACGTGCTCAAGCTGCTGCTATTGAAGGTCAAGCTTAATTTTATAGCTTACCCTAAACTCAAAAAACCGCGTAATTCGCGGTTTTTTTATGGGAGTAATTTAGATTTAACGGTCAAGTGAATGAATCTGAATAGAAGGAAACTGGAATCCACGGCATGATTGTTCTGAACGCCATGCGACTGTTAAGATCATATTACCGAACACAAAGTTTTGGTAGGCAAATGTCCCAATAAGCTCATGCGAACATAATCCGCCATGATTTGTAGGATGTGCTTGGGTGTTTAAGGTATTTAAATCTAAACGTATACCAAGACCCGATGCTTTTAAAACAGCTTCTTTAGTCGTCCAGACTTTAAACCAATATTCTCTATCTTGTTCTAGACTTTGCCACGTTGCATATTCATCAGGATGAAAAGCATGTTGTGCCAGACTATCCAGACGTACTTTACGATCAAGCTCTTCAACATCTATACCAATATCTTTAACTCGCTCACTCAGCGCTAAAGCATAATATTGTTGGCTATGTGAATGATTAAAATGCAGAGCATGGTCCAATAAGTAAGGTTTGCCATACTCATGTTTTGCAAATACTAAATCTGTTGGTGCCATCTCTAGCTTTTGAGCAATCAGTTTATTTTTAATAAGTTGTATTTGCTGTTTTTTATACTCATTAAATGTACGAAAGTCGGGAAAGTCGTGTTGTTTTCGATTTAAAAAATCATTGAGTTTTCCTATATAAATGTCCACATGTTTACTATTCATTTTATTAATCCGAACCATCCATAATTCACTGCTAGCATTAAAACCTTACTGATACCTGATTAGACAATACAATAAAAAGCCCAAAGAAGACTTTGGGCTTTTTCAATTAAAAACAGATTAACGTTTAAATTTCTTTTCTGCTTTTTTGAATTTCTGAATATAACGACGACGACGTGCAGCTGTACGCTCATCAACCTGACTCTTACGACCTTCAAACGGGTTTTCAGAAGTCTTAAATTCAATTTTAACTGGTGTACCTTCAAGCTTATAAACCTTACGGAATACATTCTCTAAATAACGGCGATAATCTGCAGGAGTCTTATCCACCTTGTTACCGTGAATCACAATAGTCGGTGGATTTTGTCCGCCCATGTGCGCATAACGCATTTTAATACGACGGCCTTGAACTGTCGGCGGCTGATGCTGATCAGTTGCATCATTCAAAATCTGCGTCAATTTCGCAGGAGATACCTTTAAGTTTGCAGACTCATAAGCACGGTGAATTGATGGATATAACTCACCCACCCCAGTACCATGTAGAGCAGAAATAAGGTGAATTCGAGCCCAAGGAATAAAATCAAAACGGCGCTCAACATCAAGCTTACACTGCTTGCGGTCGTATTCACTCATGTTGTCCCATTTATTGATCGCAATGACCATGGCACGCCCAGCTTCCAGCGCATAGCCAATTAAATGTAAGTCTTGCTCAACAATACCTTCACGGGCGTCAACTACAACCACCACCACATGTGCATCTTTCATCGCTTGTAAAGTCTTCACAATTGAGAATTTCTCAATCATTTCATCAACTTTACCTTTACGGCGTACACCTGCTGTATCAATTAAAGTGTATTTACGACCTTCACGCTCGAACGGAATATAAATAGAGTCACGAGTTGTACCCGGTTGGTCAAACGCTACCACACGGTCTTCACCAAGTAAACGATTTACTAACGTTGATTTACCTACGTTCGGACGACCAATAATTGCTAGACGCAATCCGGTATCTTTGTCATGCTCTTCAGGATTTTCATCTTCCGGAATATCTTGAAGTACATCCTCAAGCATTTGTTGTACGCCACGGCCATGGCTCGCTGCAACTTGTAATGGTTCACCCATACCAAGCTTGTAGAACTCAACCAAAGCAGCTTCAGCATGAACACCATCAACCTTATTGGCAACAAGATAAATTTTCTTGCCTAAAGTACGTAATTCACGGGCAATTTGCTCATCGGAAGCTAACAATCCGGCACGCGCATCAACTACAAAAATAATAATATCTGCTTCATTGATGGCTGTTTTCGACTGCTCGGCCATGTAGTTATCGATACCGCCTTCACTTTCACCAATACCGCCAGTATCAACAACAATGAAAGACTTATTTTGATAAGTCGCATCACCATATTTACGGTCACGAGTCAAACCCGCGAAGTCGGCTACAAGTGCATCACGACTCTTGGTAATCTGGTTAAATAACGTTGATTTTCCGACATTCGGACGACCAATGAGCGCAATAACGGGTTTCATACAATAACCTTAATTCAAGACCAGCCATATCTCATGGCATGAGCATTAGAAACAGTACAGGAGATATATTTTAAGGTCAGATATGACCATAATAAAAGACGGGGCTTTGAACTGATTTAATTCAAACACCCCGATATTTTTAACAGCGTAATTTGTTAAGCGGCTATTTTAGCACAAGCGAACAAAATTAACGATTCTGCCAAATACTTAAATCGCCTTTTCGGGTCGAAACATAGAGCTGATTCTCAATCACACGTAATGTATTGACCTCACCACTTGTTTTAGAACGACCAATCAACTTACCTGTTGTCGGGTCGATTAGGTGTAAAACACCATCCAAATCACCAACAATAAGGTCCGATCCCAAGACGACAGGATTACTTAAATGACGGTTTAAGAGACTATCATTTTGCCAAAGCTGTTCGCCTGTTGTTAAGTCATAAGCAGTAAGCTTGCCGTCAGTTGACGAAACAAACACTTTATTATCATAAACTTCTGGACGCTTGGTGCTACTTGAATCTTCACTCCAAACCACACGTTGAGAAGCAAGATCAGTAACAGTTACTTGGCCTTGGAAACTAGTTGTTACCATGAGTTGGCCCGCAACAACCGGATCACCATCAATGTCAATTAAACGCTGAATATCAGAACGCCCTTCACTTACTGCAACACGACGTTGGAAGCGCGGAATACCACTAATCGTATCAATTGCATAAACATATGCATTTGCAGAAGCAATTAAAACAGTACGAGGGTCAAGACTCACTGGCGATGGCTGACCACGTAAACTGAACTGAACATTTGGCAATTTGTATGCCCAAACTTGTTGTCCTGATGATACATCGTGTGCAAATACAGTACCGTCATTTGCAATTGTAATCACGCGTCCAGACTGAACTAAAGAAGGACTTAATAAAGCACCAGATAATTGTGCAGTCCATTTTTGTTCACCAGTTGCCTGATCTAAAGCAAATAACTGACCTTTACTGTTACCAACAACAACAATACCTTCAGCTGCTTCAACACCAGAGCTTAAGCCCAATTTACTAACTTTTTTCTCCCAAAGACGTTGTTTACCACGGTATGCAGCAACTTCACCTTTAGGATCAAGGGTAAAAACAACACCTTCGCTAGCGTCAAGTTGTAAACGTAATGGATCTGCCTTATTCGTAGAAGAAACACTGCGTGAAAACACGGGCACCAAACTCTTATTTGACTCGGTCAATTTCGGTAGTGGATTTGGTTTTGCTTCTTTTACTTTGTTGCTAGAACATCCGACCAATACAGCCGATGCGATTGCAATTGCCAAAGGCAGTTTGAATTTCTGATTCATTAAGACTCTTCCACCTGTGTTTCCAAAATTGGGCGCTCAATCTGTGGATCTTCAACTAAAACGCCAACACTTTCGAGTTTAATTTGTAAAATTTGTCGCTCTTGTTTACGTTCCAGTAACGAATCCCATGCAGCTTGATATGCTTTTTTAGCAGAATCAATATCTTTCTTAGCAACAAAGATATCACCACGTAACTCTTCTACTGTTGCTTTAAATGCCGGATCGACATCACCAGACAAGGTTTTTAGAGCTTCATCATATTTGTTTTGCGCCAATTGTGCATCTGCTAAACGCAATTTTACAACCTGAATCAGTCCTTCATCTTTTACTTTTGAGTTCTCAACTTTTTTCAAAGCTTTTTCAGCAGCAGCATAATCTTGTTTTTCATATGCAAGTTTTGCCAATACAAATTGAGTTTGTATCGCCTGAACTGAATCAATATCGTCTTTTACAATCTTATCTGCCGAAGCTGTTATTGAAGCTAAAGCATTTGGGTTATCAGCTGTTGCATTCGCTTCATCCATTAACTGCTGTACCTTTGCAGTTTCTGTCTGACTCGTTGCAAGGTTTCTTTTTTGCCAATATTCCCACCCGAAAAAGGCAATCAATGCAATGAGAATCCCGCTAATCATGGCAGAACCATATTTTTTGGCGAACGACTTTAAGCTGTCGAATTGTTCTTCATCACTTAAGCTCATGTGATTGTCCTTTTCCAGATGTTTCAGTTTATTTTGTAAATTTTTCAATTAAGAATGGTACGAGTTCAGCCAACGCAACTTGTGATTGCTCAGCTGTTGCCAACTCTTTTACAGCAAGCTGCTGTGCTTCCCACTCACGTTCACCCAAAATTATGGCGTAAACAGCCCCAGCCTGATCAGCTTTTTTCATCTGACTCTTCATGCTGCCTTGTGAACCAGTTTTAATGCGAATGTTACTATTCGCAGCTTCTAACTGGTCACGTAATTGTTCTGCTAGAACTAAAGCTTTAGATTGATAAGCAGGCTCCGCAACCAAGAACGCTTCACAGTCACGTACAATTTCAGCCTGTTCAACTTGCTCAAGTAGAAGCAATAAACGCTCCATCCCCATTGCAAAACCGACCGCTGGAACAGACTGATCAGCCTTACCTTTTAACTGGCCAACCAAACCATCATAGCGTCCACCTGCACATACTGTACCTTGCGACCCTAATGCTGTTGTTGTCCATTCAAAAACAGTTTTATTGTAATAATCTAGACCACGTACCAATTTTTGGTTAATTACAAATTTAATGCCTGCGGCAGTCAAATAATCTTGTAATTGCTGGAAGTGGCTTAAACTGTCTTCTTTTAAGAAGTCATGTAATTTCGGCGCATTTTCCAGAATTTTCTGAGTCGACTCAATTTTAGAATCTAAAATACGTAATGGGTTTGTTGTTAAACGGCGCTGTGAATCTTCATCCAAAGCATCTTTATGTTCATTTAAGAACGCAACCAAAGCATTACGATATTCCGTACGCTCATCTGTTTCACCCAAAGTATTCAACTCAAGTTGAACCATGTGATCAACACCCATACGCTTCCACAAACGGGCAGTCAACATAATCAATTCAGCGTCGATATCAGGAGTCGCTACACCAAAAGTTTCCACACCAAACTGGTGGAACTGGCGGTAACGGCCTTTTTGTGGTTTTTCATAACGGAACATAGGTCCCATATACCACACACGTGGCGTAGCACCACGCAACAAGTTATGTTCAACCAACGCACGAACACAACCCGCTGTTCCTTCCGGACGTAAAGTCAGTGATTCAGGTGGGTTTCCTTTATCGAAGAATGTGTACATTTCTTTTTCTACGATATCGGTAGCATCACCAATAGCACGTTTAAACAGTCCCGTTTGTTCAACGATCGGCAAACGAATTTGTTGGTAACCATAAGCATCCATTAAAGATGCTAAATGCTGCTCGAGACGTCTCCACGCTGCTGTTTGCGTTGGTAAAACGTCATTAAAACCTTTGATTGCGACAATTGAACTCATGATGAACTACGAATAATTTCTTTAGATTTAGCTTCTTCAAGCTCTTGAACACGTTGACGAACCATAGTTTCGATTTCATCAACCAATTGATTGGTATCAATTAAATGGCTTTTCTCACCATTACGATAAACCAATGAACGAGGCGCAGCCCCAACGACCCCGATATCTGCTTCTTTTGCTTCACCTGGGCCATTTACCTTACAGCCAATAACCGAAACGTCCATTGGTGTACGGATATCTTCTAAACGCTCTTCTAAAGCCTGCATCACCTGAATCACGTTAAATTCTTGGCGAGAACAACTTGGACAAGCAATAAAGTTAATACCGTTAGAACGTAGGCCAAGCGATTTTAAGATATCAAAACCGATCTTGATTTCATCTTCAGGTTCAGCAGCAAGCGAAATACGCATCGTATCGCCAATGCCTTCCATCAATAACCCACCAAGAGCAATCGCTGATTTCACAGTACCTGTACGGTAAATACCAGCTTCAGTCACTCCAAGGTGTAATGGATTATCAATTTGTTGAGAGAGTAAACGATAAGCATCCATGGTTAAAAACACATTTGATGCTTTTACACTGACTTTAAACTCATGGAAGTCAAGACGGTCTAAAATATCAATATGACGTAAAGCTGACTCAAGAAGTGCCTGCCCTGTAGGCTCGCCATATTTTTTCTGTAAATCTTTTTCTAGAGAACCCGCATTCACGCCAATACGCATAGAAATACCGTGATGACGTGCCGCAGCCACAACTTCACGTACTTTCTGGTCTGAACCGATATTGCCCGGGTTAATACGCAAGCAGTCCGCACCATAATCTGCAACTGCCAAAGCAATTCTATGGTCAAAATGGATATCAGCTACTAATGGAACTGAAACACGCTTACGGATTGCACCAAAGGCTTCAGCAGCTTCCATAGAAGGCACTGAAACACGCATAATATCTGCACCTGCATCAACACAACGCTCAATCTGAGCCACAGTTGCGTCAACATCGCAAGTTTCGGTATTTGTCATACTTTGCACACTAATAGGTGCATCGCCACCGACATAGACCGAACCAACACGGATTTTACGTGTTGGTCGACGTTTAATTGGGTTCTCTATCATTGTATCGCTCAACTCATGGTATTAGCGGGATAAACGGAATTCAGCTTTACCGTTTACCGTATATGGAGACAATGAAATCTGTTCTTGGTTTAGACTTAATGACACAGCCGTTGCATCATCAAGACGAATCTGGAATGGAGACTCACCATTTAAGGTTAAAGTCGATGCCTGACGACCCGTCGCTAAAACCTTCCCTGTTGCATCTACAATATGAACAGAAGTTGGACGGTTAAAGTTTAACACCAATTGGTCACCCACTGTTGCAGAGGCATTCCCTTTCATAGGTAAAACTTCAACATTAGACTGATTTGCTTTTGGCAGCTCAGCATCTTCTTTGTTTGAGGTCCATTTTTGGACACCCATCACAATTAATGACACGACAGCAATAATCAAAATTGCAAGCAGTGCGCGCTTTAACCATTTTTTGTTACGATCACTATTAGAACCCGGTAATTTACCCATGATTTTAATTGGTGAGTTGTTTAAAGCATGATTTGGCAAAAGCCCAGTATCGTTTGCATAAATCTCATCAAAACGCTGGATAATTGCAGTTGCATCAGTATTTAAATACTTCGCATAAGAACGATAATAGCCTTTGATAAAAGTCGCTTCTGGCAAAGATTTATAGTCGTCTTGCTCTAACGCATTAAGCGTTTTCAGCGGCATATTTAAATCTGAAGATACTTGCTCTAATTCTTTTTTCTGAGAAACACGAATTTGACGTAAATACTCACCAGGACGTTGAATATTTCCTAAAGCAGAAGTCGGTAAGCTTGAGCCAGTTGGCTGCTGTGAATTAGGATTTATTTCCATACGGCCTCAGTACTATACTGTAATTGCAAATAACGTTGATATTCTGGACTTTCCGGGAATAAAGCACGTAACTGGTTTACTAAAACTTGCATTCCCATTTTATCCGCATTGGCTCGAGCCACTCTTAAACCAATCCAAAGTGCGCGTGCACCCTGATTTTTCTGCCCCACTGTACGAACATATTGTTCATACATTTGTGTAGCAGCCGGAATCTGCTGCTGCAAATAAAAAATTTCTGCTAACTCTAACATTGAAATGTAAGAGTCGCGGTTAGCAAGAAGTGCTTGTTTGAATGTTTTTTCAGCACTCGCAATATCGCCTAGTTTTAAATAAATTCGCCCCAGATTTTCTAAAGCCTGGTAACGTTGATCATAGCCTAATGTTGCACCAGCAATACGAAATTGCTCAATAGCATCATTATAACGCTCCATTTGGTACAAATACGTACCATAATTATTACGTGCCTGAGCATTGTCTGGTTCAGACGAAATTGCACGCTTAAAGTAATGTTCCGCTTTTTCTAAATTGGATTTACTGCCTTCTTGTTGCAATAAAATACCCATCATCATATTTGCCGTTGCATCACGACTATCGACACTTAACGCTTGGTCAAGAGAACGCTTTGCAGAATCCAAGTCACCAGAACGAATGTATTCGGCAGCAAGCTGCGTACGCACTTTTACTGCTTTTTCCGGGTCCTTTTTAACCGTTTGCGAAGTCTGGCAACCACTTGCCAAAAGTGCAACAGCAACCCCCATACATAACATGATCTTCAACTTCGGAGTACTCAAAGTCTGCCCTCAATATTATCCTTGTGTACGTAAAATCTCTTGTCGTTGAGCCACTTTCTTTTGCCACTGCTCAGCACGACGCGTACGGTCAGCAACTTGGCCGACCAATTGTCCACATGCGGCATCAATATCATCACCACGTGTTTGACGAATCGTACACACAAATCCTGCATCAGACAAAGTTTTTTGGAAAGAGATGATACGATTTCGACTTGAGCGTCCATATGGCGCATGAGGGAACGGATTAAATGGAATCAAGTTAATTTTACTTGGTAAGTTTTTAAGTAATTTAAGCAACTGCTGTGCATGTTCAGGTTGGTCGTTCACACCTTCTAACATGACATATTCAATGGTCACATGTTTACGTGCGCTTTCATTACCATCTTTGGCAATATAACGCTGACATGCCGCAATCAACTGAGCCAATGGATATTTTTTATTAATAGGCACAAGTTCATTACGCAATTCATCATTTGGCGCATGTAGGGAAATTGCTAAAGCAACATCAATATCTTTCGCAAGTTGGTCAATTTTTGGCACAACACCTGACGTTGACAAAGTCACACGACGTTTTGACATACCATAAGCAAAGTCATCGAGCATAATGTGCATTGAGCTTAATACGGCATCGTAGTTGAGCAATGGCTCACCCATACCCATCATCACGACATTGGTCACTGAACGCTCACGCTCAGCAACAGGCACTTCTTCCATATAGGAATAGTTTGCCATCCAAAGTTGCCCAATAATTTCATCTGGCGTTAAATCGCGCTGAAAACCTTGCTTACCTGTTGAACAAAATGAGCAGTCCAATGCGCAGCCCACTTGTGAAGAAATACACAAAGTTTTGCGTGAACCTGTTTTATCTTCGGCAGGAATTAATACAGTTTCTACTAAAGAGCCAGAACCTTCACCTACGCGAAACACCCATTTACGTGTTCCGTCTTTTGAATAATGACGGTGTACCACTTCAGGGGCTTTAATTTCACAAATTTGTTCAAGCTTTGCACGTAATTTACCTGAAATATTGGTCATTTCAGCAAAATCAGTAACAAAGTATTGATGAATCCATTTCATAACCTGACCGGCACGAAACTTTTTCTCACCAATATCTTCAAAGAATTTTTCTAATTCAGCACGTGACATGCCGAGTAAATTCACTTTTTCGGCAGCAGGCGATGCTGGCGTGGACGAAGATTGCTGCTGTCCATCAAGATTTTCAGATGAAACGACCACTGCAGAACTCATGTGTATTTACCTAAACCATGTCAAAAAAAGAATATATTGTTCAAGAATCAAACAATATGCTCTTGAGAGAATAAAAAAACCAGATAAGTAGTATACCACTTATCTGGTTTGAATGCTTTCGATTAACGAGTGCGTGGGCAGATCTCGTTGTCAGCAAAGAAGTAAGCAATTTCACGCTCTGCAGAAGCAACTGAGTCAGAACCGTGAGCAGCATTTTCATCGATGCTTACAGCGAAATCAGCACGGATAGTACCAGGAGCCGCTTCTTTAGGGTTTGTAGCACCTAAGATTTCACGGTGAGCAAGAACTGCGTTTTCACCTTCAAGAACAGATACAACAACTGGACCAGAAGTCATGAATGCAACTAAGTCACCAAAGAAACCGCGTTCTTTATGCTCTGCATAGAAACCTTCAGCGTCAGCTTGAGAAAGGTGTTTCATTTTAGTCGCAACAATTTTTAAACCCGCTTTTTCGAAACGAGCAAAAATTTCACCGATGTGGTTTTTAGACACAGCATCTGGCTTTACGATAGACAAAGTACGTTCAATTGCCATGAGTGGCTCCTTTATTTTAAGATTTAAACTTTAAAAAATTTGCCGCATTATACCGATGTCATAGGCAATAATCAGCTTTGAATGTGTAAAAGTTGCGATTTTTTCTACTGTTTTTAGCGAACTTCATCCAACCAAGCCATTTGGATAGCTTCTAGCAATCCTTCGGTTGATTTATTTGGGTCATCACTAAAGTCTGGTAACGCACAAACCCATGCATGTAAATCGGTAAAACGAATCCATTGCGGCTCAACTTCTGGATGTGCTTCTGACAATTCAATGGCAATATCAATCGTATCTGTCCAACGTAAGCCCATAGCGGCTCCTATCTGTTTAATCTGCTAAATCAAGAACTGCGTACTTTAGCAAATCCACAAACCTAATCGATAGCTTAAGCTGATAAAAATTACTGTTCGTTATAAAGCAATGCCCAATAATAGCGCGACAAAAATAATCAGACTTGCTACTGCTGCACCAATAAGTGCGCCCACAATCACATCACTCGGATAGTGAAGTCCAAGTACCATACGAGACAATGCCACAAGCACCATGAACGGCAACATCGCTGCAAGCAACACAGGTTGGATATACCCCAACACAATTGTCACCATGACAGCATGTAACGTATGACCTGATGGAAAACTAAAGTGATCGAGTGGTCTTTCACCGAGAACAATCACCTGATGTACTTGGTAAGGACGTGGACGCGTGGTTTTATGTTTTAAGAATTTATAAATTGCTGTTCCAACCGAACCACCAAGTAGCAAATAGATAATTTGCAAGCTATAGGTAATGCCCTGCATTCCCCATACAATCGCCAACATGAGGTACCAAAAAGGTCCGTCACCAGCACGGCTAATAATTTTGAAGAATAATGCCACACGCTGTGAATGAGAGAAATTATTGAGATATAAGCAGCCTCGTAAATCGAGATCGAGTATTTTTATTTTTGCATTCTTAAATTTCATGGTTGTTCTCCTATTTTAGGATACTTAGGTGAAGTCCGCCGAGGGTTCCTTCACTACCTGATAAAATGCCTGTTCTAATTGCTGTACCGGAAGTTGCCAACCGCTTTGCTGTACTTTATGACAGGCTTGTATGCCCATTTCTCTAAGTTGTTGTATTGAAGGAAGCTGATAAATTTGTTGTATAAAATGGTTCTTATGCCCAAGCGGGCTTAACCAACCGTTTACGCCATGTATTAAATACTGGTGTGCACATGCATAATCATACGCGATAACTGGCAAACCGCTCGCCATTGCTTCCAAAACTACGTTACCAAACGTTTCAACTTGGCTTGCAAATACAAAGACATCGGCACTTGCATATGCGACTGCCAAATCGTGCCCGCGCAAACTACCCGTAAAAATAATATTTTTCGCTTCAGGTAGTGCTTTTAATCGAGCAAGATCCGGGCCATCTCCCACCACAACCAGTTTAGTTTTCTGTTGCTGAATGTTTTGCATAGCTGCATAACTCTCAACGATCAGCTGGACTTCTTTTTCCGGTGATAAACGACCTACATACAACATGACACGTGTATCGGAATCAACGCCCCATTGCTGGCGTAAGTTTTCTGAGCGATGTTTTGGTGAAAACCGAGTAGTATCCACTCCTCGCCCAACAACAACTAGAGGACATGTAATGCCAAAACCGCGTAAAGCCTCTTCCGTGTCCTTGCTCGGAACACAGGTCACCTGAGTATTGTTATGGAACCAGCAAAGGTATTTTTGAATCGGCTTCACCAAAAAGGCCAAATCGAAGAACCTGCTAAAATCTTGAAACGGCGAATGAAAACCACTAGAGACCGGAATATCTTTGGCTTTTGCGGCTTGCATGGCTGTTAAACCTAACGGTCCTTCAGTCACAATATGTACGACATCTGGCACAAATTTTTCAAAAGCTTTTGAAACTTTTAAATATTGGGGCCAGCCAAATTGCAAAGTTGGATATTTTGGAATCGCTTGTGACATGACCAGACATTCTTGTTCTGGCAAAAAATCATGACATTTGGCTTTTTGCTCAGGTCGAACAAGTAGAATTTTATGCCCTTGTTTCTGTAAACCTTGGCATAACTGCAACAAAGAGAGTGCTACACCATTAATTTCAGGCGGCCATGTTTCTGTCACAATCGCAATTTTTAAACGAGGACGAACCAACTCGTGAAGTTGGTGCAATTCCTGAGTATTAGACAAATGCTGTTTTTGTTTAAAATAGAATTGGAAGCTTTCAGGAGGTTGCTGTTGTTTTAATAGTG
>OJXO01000141.1_pt1 | contig 20885 bp, 16 predicted proteins | sample 1600721 | NCBI WGS metagenome assembly OJXO01 (sample SAMN04436634, study PRJEB24849) | human gut metagenome | biome: human gut; feature: NICU; material: stool | host: Homo sapiens | place: USA: Saint Louis, MO | collected 2010-01-30
ATTTTGCGCCACATCACCGTATCTATAAACGGTCACTACATCTAGCCCCGCTTGTTTCAAGTAATGCTCTGGTTCATTCAATATTTCAGGATGGTCACCGACATAAACTAAATGGCACTGTAAAGTCCGTAATAAGTCACTTTGTGCAATACGGCGCATCATTTTTTGACATGTCGGAGAATATTCATAAGCAAAAATAAAACGTGTCGGTACTTTGAAGTTTTCCCCAATGGTCAAAACCGTACAATTTGCACCGCGGATAAAGTTTTCAACATTGCTGCCAATCGGTTTATGTTTTTCGGCAGCTCTTTCGCCTACGCGACCTAAAATCACGATATCGTTTTCGTGTAAGAGATTAAAACTTTGCTCTAGAAAATCCCCTTTTTCCTGAATTTTTGAGCAAGTAATTCCGTGTTTTTCTTTAATTAAGTCAGAAATATGTCTGAGTAAATTATTGCTGTAATCTAAAGCGAGTTCACTTTGTTTTTGCTCTAATTCAGCTAACTCTTTAAGCAACATTGCATTGCTTTCAAAGCCGATTACACCGCTAATTTCACCAAGGTGATAACTTGCCGGGTAGTAATCTAGAATTTGTAATAATACAAGCTCTCGTCCAGTTGCTTTCGCAACCCAAGCCGCTGCATCTGCAATAGCATTAATACAAGGTGATGAGTCAATACACGCAATAACACGGTTCATTTTTGCCTCTCTTCTTCAGGTCTATTTGCCTTGGAGATTTTTCTATAACTTAGCTTTAACTTAACATAGATAAAAATCCGTATGTTAAGGTTTATGTATTAAAATCCACTTTTTTGTTTAAAGATCAAACATTTTATTACATTCTTGAGACTGCATTATTCTCTTAAACGGATAAATTTTGCTGGGTTTCCTCCCACAATATGGTACGGCTCCACATCTTTTGTCACCATACTATTCATGCCAACTACAGCATGTTTTCCAATTTTAATCCCGTCTTTAATCCCCACATGTGCACCTAACCAAACATCTTTTTCAATTTCGATACCCTGGGAGCGAACAGGCTGTTGGTAAAGTGGACGGTCGAGTTGCATGCCATGATCAAATGCATAGAGATGACAATAAGCAGCAATACGAACTTGATCATGTAGTTTTATGCCTGCTCGACCACCATCTAAAATACAGTGGTGGTTAATTGCAACCTCATTACCAATCTCAAGCGGTCCATGCAAACTACAATCTGCCGCAATAAAACAATTATCACCAATCTTAATTTTCCGTCCCGGCTCGGCAAAAATATGGGCTAACGGTGAAATAAAACAGTTCTCCCCGATCTCGACCGTTTCCATATCCATTAAATAAGCCTGATATTCTTTTTGCCATTCTTCCGCCCAAACACGGTGTTTGGGTTTCAATGTCCAATATAGCCATGGCATATAATTTAAACGGTGTTTATGTTGCTCGCGGTACTTGAGTAAAGAATCAGTCATCAGTCAATTCGTCCTCAACTTTTAATTCTTCGCGACCACGAGTCACATCTCGCAGTTTTAGAGCGAGTGGTTCAATTTGGTGAATCTGTAGTCTCGCTTCAATATCGACACCTGTTGCAGTATAACTTTCCTGATACTCAATTTGCTGCTGTGTCAGCTCATACTGAAAGATAGCCCATTCATTAAAATGACAAGAAAAATGAATCGTTTTCTTGGCAATCAGTTCAATACGTTCAGCTAACAATAATGATTGTCCGGCACAACCACCATACGCCCGAACAAGGCCACCAGTTCCCAGTTTTATACCGCCATACCAGCGGTTCACCATGACAATAATATTAGTCAGGTCATTTCCTTCAATAGTTGCCAGAATTGGACGTCCCGCTGTACCAGATGGTTCCCCATCATCATTAAAGCGAACGTTATGACCAATTTTCCATGCCCAACATTGATGTGTGGTTGAGATATCTTTATTTAATTCTAAAAACTCTTTCACTTGCTGTTCATTTTCTACTGGCGCAGCAATCGCCTGAAATCTACTTTTTTTAATTTCTTCTTCAAAAGTAACGGGTGATGCAATCGTAAAAGCCATAAATGAAATAAAGCATAATAAAAATCAAATTATAACGTGAATTTAATAGAAGCAAACCTATAAAAAAGCCCCGAATTTCGGGGCTTTTTTCTTATCTTTCTCTTAATGCTTCTTTGGCTTTATTAAATGGTTTAAGTAAATAATCCAGTACAGTCTTCTCACCCGTACGAATATCTACAGTTGCCACCATACCCGGTGTAATACCGAATGCTTTACCTTCTTTATTGTAAAGCTTGTCGGAGTCAGTTCGGATATAAACACGATAATAGAATTGATCCTGTTTCACTTCATCGCGAATGGTATCTGGAGAAATAACCGTAACCTTACCTTTTAAACCACCATAAATTGAGTAGTCATAAGCAGTGATCTTAACCAAAGCTTCTTGACCAGGACGAATGAACGCAATGTCACGTGGCAAAATACGGGCTTCAATTAATAACTGTTCATCAATTGGAACGATGGTCATTAACTTACCGTTTTGTGGAATCACACCGCCATGCGTTGTCACTGTAATTTCTTTTACCACACCGCGCACAGTGGCTTTAAATACGGCACGCTGTAAACTGTCATTACGGCCCATGACCACTTGTTGTTGAGTTTGCGTGTCAGTATTTGCTTTAGATAACTCTTCACGTGCTTTAACGTAGTATTGGTTACGTGCATCGTTCATCTTGTTTTGCAAATCATTTGCTTCACGGCGTAAGCGTAAAACCTCAACCTCACTAGCAGCACCTTTAGCAACCAAAGGCTCTGTCATGGCCAATTCTTGCTGAACCAGTTGTAAAGCCTGTCTTAATCCTGAAAGCGTTTGTTCAAGATCGGCTCTGCGTGATTCATACAAAGCAGTCTCTTCATGAACAAGCTTCGGATCTTGTGCAACTATTTCAGGGAAAACCAATGGTGTACCGTTCACTTCCGCACGTAAACGTGCTGCTGTGGCTTGAGCTGCAATTAATAAAGATCTCGACTCACCCACATTTGAAGCAAAACGGGTTGGGTCAAGCTGAGCAAGAATTTGCCCTTTTTGGACAATATCGCCTTCTTGTACATTTAGCTTAGTTAAAATACCGCCCTCTAAAGACTGGATGACCTGTTCTTTAGATGATGGGATAACCTTACCTGTACCGGTTGAAACTTCTTCAAGCTTAAAAAACCATGCCCAGATAAAGAAAATCACTAAACCAATGCCCACGATCCAGATGACTAAACTGGCACGCGGTAATGGTGGTTCACTATAAGATACATTCATTGAACGGGTAAGTTCTTGTTGTTGTTCGCTCATGAATTGCCCCCTTGGCTCACTTGTTTTTGTTGGGCTGTAGATTGATTAAGTACCTGATCTCGTGGTCCATCCATCACGATTTTGCCTTCATTGACAACAATAATACGGTCCACCAGTTCAAGAACAGCTCGGCGGTGGGTCGCCACAACCAATGTTCGGTGTGCTAACCATCCTTTGAGATGATCAATTAATTGTTTCTCTGCAACATCATCAATGGCTGCTGTCGGCTCATCAAGCAATAAAATATTCGGTTGACGAATCAATAAACGCGCCAGCAATAAAGCTTGCTTTTGACCACCAGAGAAACCAACACCTCCTTCTAAAACCAAGTAATCCAAGCCTTCTTTTTTCTCTTGAACAAAAGATAAAGCGCCTGTTACCACCAATGCACGAAGAATATCTTCATCTGTTGCAAGCGGTGCACCTAAAGTCAGGTTTTCACGGATTGTTCCGTAGAATAAATGTGCATTCTGGTTGAGTAGCCCCATATCTCGGCGTACATCTGATGGGTCGATTAAAGAAAGATCGAGTCCATCTAAATGCACAGCTCCCTGAGTTGGAACCTGCATACCGGATAAAAGCTGAAGCAATGTCGACTTACCAGCACCATTACGACCCAAAATCGCAATTTTTTCTCCAGCACGAATTTTTAAATGGCGGATCGCAAGACTTGGTCTCGGATCTTCTTCTCCATATTGGAATAAGATATTTTTTAATTCATAGTCGCCATTTAAAACAGCTTTGTGTACCAGATGTGAACGGTCGGCCTGATCAATCGGACGCTGCATAAGTTCATCTAAACTTTGCTTAGCAACTTTTGCCTGTTGTAGACGACCTAATACGCCCGTAATCTGGGCAATTGGCCCTAACATACGCGAAGATAAAATTGAACATGCGACTAACGCACCTGTGGTCATTTCACCGTCCATTACAGCAAAACAGCCCACTAACACCACAATGGCATAAGTTAAACCCTGAACCATTTGGGTCCAAGCCATTAAGGTACCCACAATTTTACGCTGTCTCATACCAATGTCGGCTGAGACTTCATTCATATGGTTCCATTGGTTTTGGAAACGTGATTCAGCACGTAAGAGCTTAATGTCTTCAATACCTTGTACCGCTTCTACCAAAATTGCGTTACGAATTGAAGATTCTCTCATGCCTTCTTGTGCCAGTTGAGCCAGCTTCTTCTGTACCAAAATACCCGGCAAGATCATAAGCGGCACAACAAGTAGCATTACCCAGAACAGTTTTCCACCAATAATGGCAAAAATTACTAAGAATAGGAAAAAGAACGGAAAATCGGCAATCGCACTAATTGTAGTTGAGGTGACCAGTTCACGAACGCCTTCGAGTTCACGAATCTGGGAAATAAAACTACCTGTAGATTTCGAGCGATCTTTATTTTTAATTCTTAAGGCATGGCCAAATACACGATCCGACACACGTAAGTCAGCACGTTTACCAATAATATCGGATAAATATACTCGTGAAACACGTAAGGTAAACTCAAAAAGAGCGGCAATCAGTACACCACCCGCCAAAACCCATAAAGTGGGAATTGACTGGGAAGGAACCACGCGGTCATACACTTGCATCGAGAAAATAATGGTTGCCAGTGCCAGCACATTGGCAATCAGCGAGGCAAACATAATATCAACGTAGCGTTTCCAGTCTCTTAAAACGATTGACCAGAACCAGTTGGCTTCATAAGGTTTGATATATTCGTCAATACGTGCATCCGGAATAGACGTTTCAGGACGCAAGATATAGACATTTTTAAGTGTAGTTTTTAAAGCGTCTAAAGATAAACTTTGTGAAAGGCCCTGATCTCCACTGAACTGGATACTCACATTTCCTTGTGTATCGGCCTTATCGATTACACCGACTTGACCATCATTAAACTCCACCATGACAGGTAAACGCCATGGGTTAAGTAAGTCTAAGGAAAATGGTGCCTTACGAAGATTCAGACCGACTTGACGTGTCATTAACTGCAAGACGTTATCTAAATTCTGATTTTGGTTCCAATCAAGTTGTAAACGAATTCTTTCTTCTGAAGGCTCTATTCGATAATGTTTAGCAATAGTTAAGACCGCCTGTAGCCAAGGCTGGTAATTTATTTTTGTCATCATGGTTGTACTTCGAACCCCTGAATTGAAATATTATTTAAGCCATAGGCTTGGCGGGAACGTCCTGTTGCTTCAATGTACTGAACAATGCTGCTATAAATGTCATAACGTGCTGATTCGAGTTCTGAGTTGGCACTATGAATAGCTTGTTCAGCATTTAATAAATCGACTAATGAACGCGTACCGAGCTTGTATTGCTCTTGATAGAGTTCACGTGTACGAACCGTTGTTGCTTGGCGACTTGCCAAAACCTGCATTTGACGCTGTTTATTTTCAATCTGTTCGCGACTTGTTCTAATTTGGTCCAGAACATCCATATACACCGAATTCACTTTGGCTTTTGCAGCTTCTTCGGCATAACTTGCCATTTTTACTTGTGAAGCTGTAGCACCACCTTGGTAAAACTGACTGGTTGCTTCAAGCATGACTGAACTATATAAACCGTCATCTTTGTCGTTATTCGGGTTTTTACCATTAATCGCCTGACTTACCGAACCTTTCACAGCCAAGGTCGGATATCGGGTTAAACGGGTTTGTTGTTTTTGAGCTTTTGCAACCTCAACACCTGCCTGCGCAGCAATCATTTTTGGAATGGTATTAAACTCAGGTTCACCATAAAGATCAGATTGCTTCACGAGATCATCGGAAATAATCCATCCGGTATGGCTAACATCTGCACCTAATAAGGTTCTTAAATGCTGTTGGTATTGACGTAATAATGATTGCTGAGCAATCAAAGCAGACTGCGCTGCCTGTAAGTATGACTGCGCCTGAATTGGGTCGGCTTGACTCGCGACACCAGCGTTTGCACGCAGGTTAGCAATTTCCTGAATACGTCGAATACCGGCGATTTGCTGCTCAGCAATTTTATTAAGCTGTAGATAACGCTGAATATTCACAATGGTCTGTGCAACATCCAAAGCTAGAGTATCAACGCTAACCAAGACATTGGCTTGTTCAACCTGAACTTTCGCTTCTTCAACATCAACACCTGATTTGACTTTACCGAAGTCATAAAGCATTTGAGTAGCACTTAAGGTTAATAACTGCCGACCTCGTTCTCCACTGCTTAAATCACCAGTCGTAATCCCTCCTGAAAGCTGGGGATAGTAACCGGCTTTAGCAACGTCAACTCCTGAATTTTGACCTGCTAAAGTTGCAATAGATTGTGAAATATCGGGGCTACGCTGAATGGCAATTTTTACCGCATCTTGCAATGTCATCGTTCTAGATGGCAAGTTAGAAAAAGATGAAGCTCGATTATCATTAAGTTGAACAGTAGGAAATTCCTGCACAATAGAACGGTCTAGCTTAAAATTACTAAGCTTGTGCATTTTGGCAACTTTAAAGTCATCACTACTTTTAGGGACAAAAAGTTGTGACAAGTTCTCTTTCAGGGTGTGGTATTGCTCACTTGGCTTAGCAGCGTATATCACGACAGGTACATGTAGTGTACTTAAAAGCATAAGCCCTTTCAGGAAAGCCTGCTTTCTACATATCCCTCTTACTCTTCTTTGGTTATATCCAATCATGCTTATCTTGTTGATCTTGTTGATCTTGTTGATCTTGTTGATCTTGTTGATCTTGTTGATCTTGTTTGTTATCGTTTAAAAGCTTCTACATTCTACATAGTTTTTCACCTAAAACAGCATAATTGATGGAATAAATCACACATTATTTTTTCATTAAATGATTGATATATGTATTTGTTTTTATTTATAAAATACTAAAAAATAAAAAAAGAGGCCTTGACCTCTTTTTAACCAAACAGATTAATGTCTTTAATTAAACTGTGAAATCATCACCTAAATAGACTTTACGTACCTGTTCATTGTCTAAAATTTCTTGTGGTGTGCCTTCGGCAATTACCGAGCCTTCACTTACAATATAAGCACGTTCACAGATTGCTAAAGTTTCACGAACATTGTGATCGGTAATGAGGACACCAATACCGCGATCCTTTAAGGTCTGGATAATATCTTTAATATCGCCTACTGAAATTGGGTCAACACCAGCGAACGGCTCATCCAAAAGCATAAATTTCGGATCTGCGGCCAAAGCACGTGCAATTTCTGCACGCCGACGTTCACCACCAGATACACTCATTCCCAATGAATCTTTAATATGACTAATTTTAAAGTCATTTAATAACTCAGTAAGGCGCTGCTGACGTTGCTGTTTATTTAAATCTTTACGCGTCTCTAAGATCGACATAATGTTTTCAGCAATCGTCAATTTTCTAAAGATAGAAGCTTCTTGAGGTAAATAACCAATCCCCTTACGCGCACGTTCATGCATCGCTAGGTCTGACATATCCAAGTCATCAAGATGAATCTCACCTTTATCCATGCGCACTAGTCCAACCACCATATAGAAACTGGTGGTTTTTCCAGCGCCGTTAGGACCAAGCAAACCAACAATCTGTCCACTTTGCATACTAAAAGAGACGTCTTTGACAACCCAACGCTTACTATAGTTTTTTGCTAAGTGTTTAATACACAAAGTTTGCGGTTGTTGAAGAGCTTGCTGCATTAGTCACGCGCTCCTGGGAAACTTTTTGAACTTGAAGGTGGAATAATGATTTGTACACGGTTTGAAGAAGAACCTTGAGCTTCAACATCACCCTTATTCATACTATATTTCAGGGTGTTACCGCGAATACTTGAACCATCTTGGTATAAATATGCACCGCCAGACAAGGTAATAATGCCTGTATCTGCATTATAAACAATCGTTTGTCCTTCACCGCGTGCAATACCTTTATCAGCACTTATTTGTTGCTGAAACTTAGACGGTCTACCTTTAGCAGTGATCGTTTGAATTTCACGTTTAGAGTTTAGCGTAGCAACAATTGAGTCGGCCTGAAGCTTCATGGTGCCCTGCTCAATCACGACATTACCCGTATAAGTCGTCAAACCGGTTTTTTCATTATAAGTTGCACGGTCTGCCACTAATGAAATTTGTTGATTACGGTCAGACGGCAAAGCAAAAGTCGAAGCAGATGATAAAGCAACGAATGTAATTACCGCAGCTTGTTTTAGGAAAGCTGAAGAACGTTTTAAATTAAGACTTTGGTGCATACTTTCCTCGAATATTAAAAAATTCGTACTGACCATTATTCAAATTGGCTTTTAGTCCTTTGCTCACAAACTCGCCTTGTGGAGACTGAACTGTCACTTGATGATTAGTTTCAATGTCTCTAGTTTTTGGATAACCAGTTAATTCATCGGTTTGAAACTCAATGGTTCCTTGCGGTGCCAACTTAGTGGCTACCACGTCACCCGATAACACAACCTTTTGATTATCATCATATCCATAAGCTTGTTTAGCAAAGAATGTTGCATCAACTTTACCTAATTTATACATAGTGGCATTGAGTTGATCCAACTTTGACGTTTTTTGTTGCATATCCTGTTCAAGCTGACGAACTTCAGCACGAATATACAAATTGCCTTTGTCATCAGTTTGAGTCAAATGGACGCCCTGCGCCGAATAAGTCATATTCTTCGCCGAACCAATGTCCAGTTTTTTTGCCTTGCCACTATAGTAGTAGTAACCACCACTCACAGCAGCAACCACTACAGCAACAATATATAAAACTCTGGTATCCATGAGCAGGAATAGCCTACCTTTTTAAGTAATCTTGTTATTAATGCGGTACTGCAAGATATTTTTCAAGAAGTTCTTGGTAAATGCCTTTTGCGATCAGCAACATATCACAAACTTCACGCACAGCTCCACGGCCACCCATCGCCTGTGTTACCAAATCCGCACGACGGCGCACTTCCTCATGTCCGTTTGGAACAGTAACACTCATTCCGGCAATGGCAAATGCTGAGAGATCCGGCCAATCATCGCCCATATATAAGCAGTCTGAAGGCAGAATATTAAACTGTGCACACGCTTCACGTAGTGCCGAGCCTTTATCTTCACGGCCTTGGAAAACCAGATCGACGCCTAAATCGGACATGCGTTTTTCAACGATATTACTTTTTCGTCCAGTAATAATGATCACTTTCATACCCGCTTGTTGCGCAAGTTTCATACCCAAACCATCACGAATGTCGAATGATTTAATTTCATCGCCCGTGTTGGTTAATGTCACAAAGCCATCACTTAAAATACCATCAACATCCAGAACCAATGCCTGCAAATGACGTGCTTGTTCTAACAATGCATACGATGCCATTGATTAATTCACCCCTGCCTGAATAAGGTCATGCATACTAATTACACCAATCACTTTGTTCTGGTCATCGACTACCACAAACTGACTGATTTTTTTCTGGTTAAGTTGTTGTAAAGCTTCTACAGCTCGGGCTTCTTGAGAGATCGTTGACGGTTTCTTTGTCATCACTTCAGACACAGGTAAATTTACATCAAACCCTTGCTGTTTATCGATGAGACGACGTAAATCCCCATCTGTAAAAATACCGAGTAGATGGTCTTGTTCATCAACAATTGTTGTCAAACCTAAACGCTTATTTGAGATCTCGTAAAGCACTTGATTCATTGGAGTATTAGGTGAAACTTTTGGTAACTCGTCGCCTGTATGCATTAAATGTTTTACATGTAACAGTAAACGCTTACCCAACGCACCTGCCGGATGCGAACGAGCAAAGTCATCAGCAGTAAAACCACGAGCTTCAAGTAAAGCAACTGCTAAAGCATCGCCTAAAACCAAAGTCGCTGTCGTACTTGAAGTAGGCGCTAAACCTAAAGGGCATGCTTCGTCAGACTCGCCCAGAGTTAAAGCAATATCTGCATTTTGCGGCATTGGGCCTTTATCATCACGACTAATCGTAATAAGAGGTACACCAAGATGCTTAATGAGTGGCATTAACATCATGATTTCATCGCTTTTTCCCGAGTTGGAAATTGCAATAAGTACATCGCCACGAACAAGCATTCCTAAATCGCCATGCCCTGCTTCACCAGGATGCATAAAGAAAGACGGCGTGCCTGTCGAAGCAAATGTCGCTGCCATTTTTCGGCCAATATGCCCAGATTTACCCATACCCGTGATCACAACACGACCTTTGCATTGTAATAATATTTCACAAGCACGATTAAAACGGTCATCAATTTGTGTTGCTAATACATCTATGGCTTGTTGCTCAATGCGCAATGTCGCTAATGCACTGCTTTGGAAATCTGTAGGATTAGGCATACGAGTTTGACTCAAAATAATTGATCTGATCTCTGGTTGAGATCGGTGATTTTAATCAAAAGATTTGGGGGCATTCTAGCATAACTCAATCAGTTACACGTTTTTAAATGTATAAGATTTCACAAGCTTATAAAATTCATGCATAAAACTTTGTTAAAAATGATGCATCAGTTATGATGTAACACTATTTTTGTTGAGTGTTTGAAAACCCTTATGCAACCGTTTGTTTTATATAACTCTGAGCAACGAAAAAAAGTTGAATTTGTACCTCGCAAAGAAGGTCACATCGATATGTACGTCTGCGGTATGACCGTTTACGACTACTGTCATATCGGGCATGCTCGAGTTATGGTTGCATTTGACTACATTATCCGTTTTTTGCGTAGTCAAGGCTGGAAAGTCCGCTACATTCGCAACATTACCGATATTGATGACAAAATCATCAAGCGTGCGAATGAGAATGGCGAAACAATCCAACAGCTCACCACACGTTTCATCGATGCCATGAATGAAGATGCAGCGAACTTAGGCTGTTTAGCACCAGATGAAGCACCTAAAGCGACTGAATATATTGACCAGATGCAAAATATGATTGGTAATCTGGTGAATAAAGGCGCTGCTTACCCTGCTTCAAACGGTGATGTTTATTTTGAAGTCACCAAATTTGAAAAATATGGTCGTCTCTCTGGCCGTAAGCTTGATGATATGCAAGCAGGCGCAAGTGAGCGTGTCGATGTAGAAGTTGAAAAGAAACATCCTTTTGACTTTGTGCTTTGGAAACATGCAAAAGAAAATGAACCATCTTGGGCATCCCCTTGGGGTAATGGCCGTCCGGGTTGGCACATTGAATGTTCTGCAATGTCGACTTGCTGCCTAGGCAATCACTTTGACATTCATGGTGGCGGTTCAGATTTAATGTTCCCGCACCATGAAAATGAAATTGCGCAAAGTGAAGCTTCGACTGGTGAGCAATATGTAAACTACTGGATGCATGTTGGCTTTATTAATGTTGATGGTGAAAAGATGTCTAAGTCTTTAGGCAACTTCTTTACGATTCGTGACGTAATGGAGAAATTCCACCCTGAAGTGATCCGCTACTTTATTGTGTCTTCACACTATCGTAGCCCTGTGAACTTCTCTGATGTAGCACTTAAAGAGGCAAAAACTTCTTTAACTCGTTTCTATCATTCATTTAAAGCTTATCAACAAGTGTACGGTCAAACGACAACTGAAACGCTTGATCAAAGCTTTATTGAACGCTTTAACAATGCAATGTGTGACGATTTCAATACTGCCGAAGCAATGGCTGTATTGTTTGAACTGAACAAAGAGTTAAACCGTGCTGTAAAAGAAGAGCAAGCTGACCAAGCGACTGTGCTTTATTCGACATTACGTCACCTCACTAATATTTTAGGTTTGGTACAACACAATGTAGACGATTTCTTAAAATCAGATATTGGACAAGATGCACTTGCTTTGTCTGATGCTGAAATTGAAGATTTCATTCAACAACGTGTTGATGCGAAAAAAGCAAAAGACTTTGCTAAAGCAGATAGCATTCGTCAGTCTTTACTTGAGCAAGGCGTAGTTCTTGAAGATACACGTCAAGGTACAGTTTGGCGTCGTGCTGATTAAACGTTCAATTAGATCACAAGAGTGTTGACACTTTAATGAAACACTCTATAATGTGCTCACATTGCGGGAATAGCTCAGTTGGTAGAGCATAACCTTGCCAAGGTTGGGGTCGCGAGTTCGAGTCTCGTTTCCCGCTCCAAATTTAAAAGGCCCTAGTCGAAAGATTAGGGCTTTTTTCTTGTTGATTTTATTATATTTTTTAAAATTCCCCGTTCCTTTGTTATTCGAGTCAATAAAAAATATTCTTAATGTAATTTGTATTTTGTGACCAAGATGTGACCATAGCGTGCCCATAACTATAAAAATGCTCTTAATTGATCTCAAATGCTCTCATTTCATCACTACTTTTTAGCCCCCTCAGAGCTTTTTTGGCTGTAAAAAACACCAAACTCTTTTCAAAGTACAGTATTTTTTTACCAATCGTTCAATAATTTGTGACCATTTCACTTTTTGATGTGACCATTTGTGACCAAACTAGTCATTATCATTTTGATTATTATCAATTTTCTTAAAAATCAATAAATCACCCACTCCCACATCTAATGCAATACAAATTTTATCAATGGTTTCAAAATCAATCCGTACAGATTCATCATTATAAAGTTTGTGCAAAGTAGATTTATTAATTCCAGTACTTCTTACCAAATCAGCAACCTTAAGTTTCCTTTCTGCTAATAAAACTGCCAAGTTTGAAATAATCATAAAATTTCCTACTTAAATCATAAAAAGTACTTGCAACAACATAAAAATATGATAATTTATGTCTTAGGAATAATTTTTCCTAGTTACCTAGTAAAAAATATGAGGCTCTATTATGTCATATACCTATCTCACAGCCCAGCAACTGGCTGAAAAAATCCAGTACGACGCTCGTACTATTCGCAACCAGCTAAAGGACAGTGTCTTTATCGAAGGTGTTCACTACATCCGTCCTTTTGGTGGCCGCAAAATTCTTTTTGTTTGGGAACGCATTGAAACTGAAATGCTTAAATTCACTGGTTTAAGCATGGATGCCCTGCAATAAGGCTTAGGAGGTTTAACTGATGGCTACCATCCGGGAACGAAGTGGCAAACTGATTGCCGACTTTCGCTACATGGGCATTCGTTGCAGAGAAACAACCAATCTTGAAGACAATGCTTATAACCGACGCATTTTGAAAAAACGTCTCGAACAGCTTGAAGCTGAAATTACTTTGGGAACTTTTGAATACGAAAAGTACTTTCCAAAAAGTAACCGTGTTGAGGAGTTTAAGGAAAAAAGAAGTCAGCAAATTGCTGTACAGACCAAAGTTCCTCTTTTTAAAGAGTTTACTGAATTGTGGTTTAAGCAGAAACAAGTTGAGTGGAGAACCTCATACCAGCAAAAGGTTTCAATTGTGATCAAAAACTATTTGATTCCTGCTTTTGGTAATCAGGTTCTCTCGAAAATCAAGAAGTCAGACTTGCTGAACTTCCGTGCCTCTCTCGCCAAAGTGACACACGGAAAAGATCAAACAAGTCTGAAAGCATCGAGGATCAATCAAATCATGACGCCTTTACGTATGATACTCAATGATGCGGCTGAACGATACGAGTTTGAGTCGCCTTATAAAAATATTAACAATCTGAAGGAAAGCAAGATTGAAGTCACACCTTTTTCTTTGGAAGAGGTGCATAAAATTCTTACCACAGTGCGTGAAGACTTCCGCCCCTATTACACCATTCGCTTTTTTACGGGTATGCGTACCAGTGAAATCGATGGTCTGCAATGGAAAAATATCGACTTACAGCGTCGTGAAATCCATATCAGAGAAGCGTTAGTGAATGGTGTGCTTGGTGCAACCAAAACTTATGGTTCTGACCGCACGATCCAGATGAATGACCGCGTTTACCAAGCCTTTCTGCAACAGAAAAGCTTAAATAATGGTAAATCAGAGTTTGTTTTCTGCAATCGTGATGGTGGACCTCTCGATTACCGTCTGGTGAATAAACGTGTCTGGCATCCGATCTTGCGCTTTCTAGGATTGAAGTCTAGAAGAGCCTACCAAACACGTCATACAGCAGCAACTCTTTGGTTGTCGGCAGGAGAAAATCCGGAATGGATCGCACGTCAATTGGGACATTCAACGACTGAAATGCTATTCCGAGTCTATAGCCGTTACATTCCCAATGTTACGCGCCGCGATGGCAGTGCATTTGAAGCCATGTTGGAAAAACTAAATACAGAGGAGCTTGCACATGAATAGTAAAGCTTTCTTTGGTGGTGTGGTCGTCAGCCCTGAAGCAGATATGGTCGCTCGTGAATTAATCCATGAGCTACACATTCCGAAACTGCACAATCTGGCCTTTTTGCTGGAAATCAATAAATGCTTCGATGATCACCAAGCATTAAGACTCTGGCTACAGCGAATGCTGGATGAAGGGCAAGCTCATTATGATGACTTGGCTCAACAGGCCCGTTTCCGGTTAATGAGCCTAGCTCACTAATAAAACAATCATAAAAGGTCATCAAATCGATGACCTTAGCCCCTTTATACCTATAAAAAGGTCAACATATGAATAAAGATATTTCAATTTGGATGCCACTCTATATTGGCGACCTACAGGCAAAATTTGCACGAATGACGGCAGAACAAATTGGTGCGGCACTGCTGTTAATGATGGATTTCTGGAAAAATGGTGCCATTCCTCATGATTTAGCAACGGTATGCAGCATCACGAAATTACCGCAGCACACCAAGGCTAAAACTTTGTTAAATACGCTGATAGCCCTGGAATTGTTTGAAGTCGAATCTGAGCAGATTCATTCAAATTTCTTAAGCAGTTTAAAAAGCCAAGCATTGCAAAATCAGCAAATGAAATCTGATAAAGCTAAAAATGCAGCTCAAGTACGTTGGGGGAAATCCGCAAGTAATGCTCAAGCATCAGCCAAGCAACGAAAAGTAAATGCTCAAGCAGCTCCTGAGAAGAACCCGAGTATTACTCAAGTCATGCTTGAACCATGCCCTTCATCTTCATCTTCATCTTCATCTTCATCTTCATCTTCATCTTCATCTTCATCTTCAAATTTTGAAGAAAAAAATGAGAATTTTTTAGAAAATTCAAAGTGGATTTAGGAGATCAGTCATGAATACCATGCTTAAAACACTCCAGTTTCGCGCAGAAACAACGGAAACACTTTGCGCTACCCATCATATACCCTTGATGGAAATTGCAGGTCACAGGCTCTGTAAATTGTGTGCCAAAGAAACCGTCCATCACTCAAATGCAGCCTATGAGGATGAACTGCAACAGCGATTGCTACAACAGAAAATCAAAAACTCAGGGCTCAATAAACGCTATCTGGACCGTGGCTTCAAGAATTTTGTAGTTGCATGCCCTGCTCAAGACAATACCATCAAGCTATGTCAGGCCTTTGCACAACAGATTATTTCTGACCAAAACCCGAACATGTTGATGATTGGTACACCGGGTACAGGTAAAACCCATCTGAGTGCATCAATTATTCGCAACATTCTGCATAACAGTACAAAATCTGCACGCTACTATACCAGTGCAGAAATTGCTCAAAAAATGATGGATACCTGGTCAGACACTTCACGCTCTGAGAAAGAAGTCATCGACCATTTCTCCAGTTTTGATTTATTGGTGATTGATGAATATGGCCTGCATGACCGGCATGAAAAACGCTTAGAGATGGTACATAAGGTTCTATATAGTCGTTATGACAATATGAAATCTACCTTACTGATTTCCAATTTCACAGTCCAAAATATGCAGCGGGATTTAGGTGTCCGATTATGGTCACGGTTACATGAGAACCATTTGATTGTAGTGCCGTGTTATTGGGATGACCGACGAATTAGCGGATAATCGCAACTCTCACTTAAGCCAATTATCTCACTGAAATAATTGGCTTTTATTACAAGAATTACTTACAGAATATCTCGCTTGCATAAGTATAACTGAAAATAATACTTCTAAGCTGCCTACATGGCAGTGAACTGCTTTTGGTGGATTGGGTAATGGCATCCAATTTTCTAAGCTGCCTATACGGCAGTGAACCTTAACGGCCCCTTTTGTCTATTTATCTATGATTTCTAAGCTGCCTATACGGCAGTGAACATATAAAATTTAATGCAACAGCTTACCACAATTTTCTAAGCTGCCTATACGGCAGTGAACTTGATGCACTGGCATCATTTACATACAATCTATTTCTAAGCTGCCTATACGGCAGTGAACATATCAAAACAACTGATTTGTATTTTTAGTTTTTTCTAAGCTGCCTATACGGCAGTGAACCCCTCTGGAGCATTCTTCCTGATTTCTTCAATTTTCTAAGCTGCCTATACGGCAGTGAACAGTGGCCGCGCCGTCTTAGCTCGTCAGGAGCATTTCTAAGCTGCCTATACGGGGCGTGTTATTGAAAAACAACTTCACGCGATCATGGACAAAGCACGGTCAGTATGGCCAGTGCTATTACTAGACTTACCTATGATTTCTGTTCATAAAGAAAAATTAAGAGAACATTGGAAAAAATTGCATCCAGACTTTCAGATACTTACAGATGATTAGGGTAATCTGAAACCAAACTAAAATTTCTCAAACAAGTTCATCACGTCATTTTCCGTCAGTTTCGCTTCGCCCTCATGATCGGTACTTAGAATAGACTGTGCCAGTTCTGCTTTATTTTGCTGTAAGGCAAGAATTTTTTCTTCTATGCTTTTATTGGTAATCAGCTTATACACAAATACTGGCTTGTCCTGTCCAATCCGCCATGCACGATCTGAAGCTTGATCTTCAGCAGCAGGGTTCCACCATGGATCATAGTGAATGACTGTATCTGCGGCGGTTAAATTCAGACCGACCCCTCCTGCTTTCAGACTGATTAAAAATACCGGCACTTGTCCAGACTGAAACGCTGTAATGACTTCATCTCGCTTTTTGGTCTTTCCAGTCAGCTTCACATAGCCAATTTCTGCGTGATGGAGCTGTTGTTCAATCAGTTCCAACATTGAAGTAAACTGAGAGAAAATAAGAATTTTTCGCCCCTCTTCCACCATTGGAACGACCATATCCATCAACTGTTCAAGTTTGGCAGAGTTTGCCTGCCCAATTTTCACTGAATCCAGCCTTAGTAAGCTAGGATGGCAGCACACCTGACGTAGCTTCAGTAAGGCATCTAAAATTTGAATTTGACTACGTTTAAAGCCTTTTTCTGCCACAATTTTCTGAATGCTTGCCTGCATCGTGGCACGAACAGCCTCATATAACTTGGATTGCTGGTCATTCATATCAATATTGACTTCAATCGTGGTTTTTTCTGGCAACTCTTTGGCTACGTCAGTTTTCAAGCGACGTAAAATGAAGGGCTTAATCCGGTTGACCAACTTTTGTCTTAACTGCTCATCACCGCGCTTTTCAATCGGATGACGGTACTTTTTATTAAAAATTTCTTGTGAATATAAAAATCCTGGCATCAGGAAATAAAATAGTGCCCACAGCTCACCCAAATGATTTTCCATCGGGGTACCTGTTAGACACAAACGATGTCGCGCTGTTAATTGCCGTACTACCTGTGCAGCTTTGGCACGCGGATTTTTGATATTCTGCGCCTCATCCAAAATGAGTTGATGATATTCATATTGCTTTAGTTGTTCTTCATCTCTCGCTAGAAGCGGATAGGTGGTTAACACAATATCATAGTGCGGAATCTGCTCAAAATTCTGATGGCGGTCGGGCCCCTGTAGCAGCAATACCTTGAGCTCAGGGGTAAATTTCTCCGCTTCTTTGAACCAGTTATGCATCAGCGATGTGGGTGCAACAATTAAGGCGGGACTGTCCTGCAAATATCCAGCCTGCTTTTCCATGAGTAAATGGGCTAAAGTTTGTGCTGTTTTCCCCAAGCCCATATCATCTGCCAGAATCCCGCCATGCTGGGTTTCCCTTAAAAACTGTAACCAGCCTAAGCCCTGCTGCTGGTATGGACGCAACTCCCCCTGAAAACCTTGTGGTGTCGGCAGTTGTTGCTGATAGCCTTGTTTGAATTTCTGTACAAATTGCTGCAGGCGATCACTGACCTGCCATGTCATCCCAAGATTATGCTGCAATTCTAATAATTGACTCGCATCATAGCGATCAATACTGCGCTCTTCTTGCTGTAAAATGCTCTGCAGATGCAACAATACCGGCTTAATATCCCTAGCGGATAGAGCCAAATCAGGTTGATCCACTGCAGTTTTCACGGTGAAAATTTGACCGTCATTCAGATGACTAAAAATCCGTGGATCAAGTAAATCAGGATTTACTCGCACCAAAGCTACGAGCGCATCAAGCAAATTATAAGAATTGCCTGCACTGTCCTGAACGGTCGCCCCGATATTGAACCAGTCTTGTTGGCTTTCAGATTCAGTGATAGAAATATTTAAATTTTCAACATATTGCAGCTTAAATGGGCTATGTTCCAGATGCTCTATCTGCCATCCCATCAATTCAATTTGATTGATGGGCATCAGCTGTTTGATCCAGTCTCCATAGAAAGCAAAAACCATAGAATCAAGACGTTGTTTATCCAGTTTTAATTGCTGGTCATAACTAAGATCTTTCACCCACTTCAGTGATTCGACCAATAGCTGTAAACGCTGGATTGACTGTTGTTCCTGAACGAAGTCCCGAAGCTGTCGCACCATTTTTCCATGCTGCTCACCAATAAAACTGTCGCCTGATGTACCTGCTTTTATTCTTCCGCCTGCATAGGAGAATTCAATTTCAGCACAAACAGATTCTACCCATTTCCAATCAAATGTATCTAAAACACCGAAGCGTAAAATTGGCTGGGGACTACCCTCAAGGACATCAATATGCTGAATAGACTCAGGTTGAGGCAGATTTTGCACGTCTGAATATTGATGAGTCAGTTTCTCAAACTCTGGCAAGAGCGTAGATGGAAGATCAGGCATCTGTAAAAAATGGTACAGAAGATTTGCCGTATATTCACCATATAACTGGCCCACCGTGTTCTGTTGAATATCCACATAACATGGTGGATGGCTCGCGAGAATCTGAATATGTGGATTTGATTTCAAATCGAGTCGAATATCACCATTGACCAATTCAATGTTTAAATGCTCTGTCTGTTTGTTTACACCTTGTTCCCATCTAAATTCGATGTTGTAGCCTTGTTCTGACCATTGAAGTGCAGCATGGCTCTTTTTTTTCCAATAAACATCGCCACTTTGAATAAAAGATTTGAAATGCTCCAATAAAATGCTGGAGATATCGAGATTGCTTTGATAAAAGCGTTCGTCACTGTTTATTTTGGCATAATAATAAATCTGGTTAAATAATTGTCGTTTTTGTTCAGGTAAAGTCAGATGCTTTCTGGTGATATTTTCATATTGGGTATAATAACTTTCCCCCGCAATTGAGCCGTTTTTATTGCGTCTGGCCTTCTGAACATCAACTGTCAATTTCTTTAAGCTGACCGACTGATCTAGCAGGTAAATTAAATAATTGTTTGTTTTGACAGATTGCTCTGGTTCAGTCTGTTGTAAATACCGTTTAAAATCATTCAACCAGCGCTGTGCCTGATCATCCCCACGTTGGCGTTTTGCGATTCCCTGCGGGGATTGAGAGTCAGCATAACGCTGTTGAAATTCCTGACGATATTCTTGAAAGAATAACCGCGCTAAAGCAGCAGCATGTTTACAGTTATATCCAACCGGACAAGTGCAGTCGTCATCGATTAAACGGTCTTTTTGGGGATTATAGGTAATCGCGGTATCGTAATAATCTGTCCCTTCAATTTGAGCATACATCGTGACATCATCATTTTCCTCAAAAAACTCAATTGTTTCCCTATCAATGTGCTTAGCATAGCTCAGACTACGATGAAGAGTTGCAGTACTAAAGCGAGATAGAAAATTGATCAATGACGACATGATTACCAGACACTAAAAATGTTTATACAATTATAACGGACAAAGCTGTCATTTCAGAACAGTAGCCGAACTGCTCAACCTGAGCACAGATTCGACTCACTCAATAGGAATATTGTGAATAAAGACAATCAAATTCGAGAAGTTAAACAGTTCATTGAGATCGAAAATATCCTGATAGAAAGTGATCATTTCTTCACAACAGTTAATTTTAAACCAAATGGGGTCAAAAGTTTTAGCATTGTTTCTATGTGTGATTCATAGAGATCATTTCAATTTAGCGATCTCTAAATCCATCTTGTAATTGGCATGTTGAATCCGTTCATTTGAGGGGTTGTATTGCTTCTGGACTTCATCTGAGAAAGGAGTTTCTTCACATAATTCAAAGTACCTCTCCATCGGTGTTTTACCTTTCAACGCTGAATGTGGTCTCATCCAGTTATAGTAATGCTGCCATTCGGCTAGCTTGTCTTGGATATCCTCAGAATTGATATCTACAGTAGCGTAGAACTCAGATTTATCAGTTTTTTGTGAACGCTCTACCTTGCCATTCAGATGAGGTGAACCTGGTTTATTTGGCCTAAATTTGATTCCATGCTGCATCATTTTTTTCTGTACTTTTTCAGCAAAGAATTCCCGCCCACGATCGGTCTGTATTCGCTGTATGGGAAAAGGCATTTCTTCAA
>OJXO01000142.1_pt1 | contig 20767 bp, 8 predicted proteins | sample 1600721 | NCBI WGS metagenome assembly OJXO01 (sample SAMN04436634, study PRJEB24849) | human gut metagenome | biome: human gut; feature: NICU; material: stool | host: Homo sapiens | place: USA: Saint Louis, MO | collected 2010-01-30
AAATAGTGTGTTTTTGGTCTCTGATTTAAAATTAAGTGTTGGTTGGTTTTTTTGATAAAAACCAATAGACTTGCTACATTTTTGTATGAAAAGTTGGCTTTCTGTAGTATTCTGGTTAAAAAATCATCAACAAGAATTTATTTTTATGATTTTAGTGGGTTATTGGATATGGTAAGTCGATTCAAGGGAAGTGTTATTTCACGAGTTTCTTTTGCCTGCTGTCTTAGTTTATTTATTTTTACTTATAGCCCTGTGGTTTTTGCTCAACCCAAGGCGGGAAGTAGCATTACTAACATAGCGAGTGGTGACTTTTATGATGAGCAAGGCAACTTGCAAGTCATCAACTCCAATCCCGTTATCCTCACAGTTCAGCCTATTTACTCATTGAGCCTGCAAAGCAATCAGCAGAATATCGGAACTATTGGCAGTAAACTCAATTTTCCTCATGTACTCACCAATACGGGAAATATTGCTGATAGCTATAAAATTACACTGAATCAACTTACAAATGACCAGTTTGATCTAGAAAATATCGCAGTTTATGCGGATCGGGATCAAAATGGTGAGCCAGATGACAATAATAATTTACTCAATAATGCAATTCTGAATTTAGAAGCAGGTGAGTCTGTGGCTGTGGTTGTGGTGGGAAGTATTCCAGTCAACAGCATTAGCGCAGGTCATGTTGCAAACTTTACTTTAACTTCAACCAGTCAACTTGATTCAGGTAATGTGTCTGCCACTGTCTCAGATGTTGCAAAAGTGGTTGATGATGCGGTTATTCAGGTCACAAAATCTCAAAATATCAGTACAGGTAAAACAGGCACAGAAGTTACCTATACATTTACTTATAACAATACGGGGACTGCACTAGGTCAACTATTTGTCCGTGATACTTTGCCGAGCAGTGTAAGTTACCAAGCTGGAACAGCTATTTGGAATAATGGCGCAAGTACATTAACAGATGTAGATAATGACAATGAAGCAGGCAGTACTGCTGAGTCAGTTATGAACTATAAATATGCGGGTGGTGAGGTGGAATTTAAACTCACAGGCATTACTGCGTTAAGCAAAGGTACATTTAGTTTTAAGGTAAAAGTTAATCCGAATGCAGCGGAAAAAATCAATAACACTGCTAACTATAAACAGTATAAAAATAATACAACTACCTTGTTAAAAGATACATCAACCAATACCGTTATTTTTACAGTTCAGCAAACCTTAGGGGTGATACTGAATAACTCTTCTGTTGGAAATACTGATGGAGGAACGAATGACTTGCTCACCAAATCAAACACATTTACTGGTGCAGCCAAAGAAATCCAGTTTGATAATTATGTTTGGAATACAGGACAGGCGACAGACAGCTATAATTTAAACATTACAAAAAGTGCAAATGTCCCAAGTTGTGCAGTCACACGCTTATACCAGTCCGATGGGCGTACTTTACTGACAGATAGTAATGCTGACGGTATTATTGATACAGGTTCGATGGCAGCAGGCGCATCGAAAAAAATTGTGCTTGGTGTTTATTTCCCTGCCAATTGTGTTACAGCGACTAATGAAATACTAGATTTTGATGTTAAGGCAACTTCAGTTACAGATACAGCAATTGCCAATAGTACTCGTAATCGATTAAACAATACCAATACCGCAGGTTCTAGTGACTTGTACAATAATGATAGTTCAGGAACTGGTATAGGTGCTGTTACATCACCTGGTGGACAGGCATGGGTAAATAAATCAGCAGTTAGGGGTGGAACAGCCGTATTTCCTTTGGTTGTAGAGAATAAGAGTACGGTAACGAATAGCTATAATTTATATGCTTCGGTTGCTGAAATTGATGTCAATAATATCAGTACCAGTTTGCCTGCCCAGTGGATAGTGAAATTCTATGATACGAGTGATGATTGCCAAAGCCTAGGAAATGTAATCAGCAGTACTGGCAATGTAGCAGCGGGTGCAACCAAAAAATATTGTGCTGTTGTCACTGTTCCCACTAATACAGACTTGGCTAATCTTCCTATTTGGTTTGCGATAAAATCCCCAATGAATGCACAGGCGGATAGTATTAAGGACCAAGTTGATATTATCCAGAGACAAATGACACTGGCAAATGATCGGCAGGGTCGGGTCAATATTGGTGGCACAGTTGTCTATCTACATACCTTAAAGAATACAGGAACTGTGGTTGAGGGGAATGCAGTAGGCCAGATCACGTTTCGTGTTATTCCGCAAAACCCAAATGATACCTTTACTTATACTTTGTATCATGATGCCAATAATAATGGCGTGATTGATGCGACTGATCCAATGATTAATGATTTATCCATCATTACAGGTGGTTTAGCGCCGCAAGCTTCAATTCAACTTCTCTTAAAAGTCCAGGCACCAACAACGGCAACCAATGGTATGTCTAGTGTGGCGAATATTGTGGTGAAAGCAAACAATACCATTCAGGGGCTGACCTTGGATGATTTACAAAACACTGACTTGACCACGGTAGATCCAACCCAGTTACGTTTGACCAAAGAGCAGGCGAAAGATGAAAACTGTGCCTTAACTTTAGCTACGGTAAGCAGTGCAACCTACGGAAGCACACCACTTCAAGTAAAACCAAATCAATGTGTGAGCTATCGTTTAACCATTAAAAATGAGGGCGCCACCCCAGCTAGTAATATTGTGATTAATGATATTGTGCCTGCTTACAGCCAATTACGTAGTGGTTTACCACCATCTATTAGTCAAGGCACAATCGCTGTAAATAACGATCAAATTGCAGGCAGTGTGGGATCGCTTACACCACAAGGTCAGGCTTCCATGTACTTTTCTATTCGGGTAAGTCCATAAACAGAGCGGATATTAGAGCATGAAGATGATCAATACACTAAATAATAACCGCCCAAAACTGTTTAATTGGGTCTTGACCTTGCTGTGCGTGTTGATGGTCCAGCAATCGGCCTGGGCTGCAACCAACTCGATCATCAGTAACATGGCAGTTGGTGAATATAGCGAAGAGGGCTCAACGGTTGTACAGGTGGCGCGTTCAAATCTTGTCCAAACCACGATTTTGCCTGTGTACTCATTAAATTTGGTGGCAGCCAATAACAAAACAGTAGTGGCGGGACAGACAGTTTATTTTAACCATATCTTAACCAACACCAGTAATGAGACAGATCAATATACTTTCACTGTAAGCAATAATCCCACTGGTGATGATTTTGATTTTGTGAATAGTAGCCTGATGGTTTATCTGGATGCCAATAATGATGGTATTCCCGATGGATCAGCGATTACAGGTTATACATTGGGTGCAGGTCAGTCAGTTGGACTAATTGTTGCAGCAAGCATACCGAATACGATTACCACAGGAAAAGTTGCAAATTTAACTTTGATGGTGACATCTGCGAATGGCGCGAGTGGAACAAATAGCAATGTTGACAAGGCAACTGTAACTGACCAGTCAACTCTGGTGGTGCGTAAAAAATTCTCTCAAATCACTGCTGCAAATGGTGATGTGGTCACCATACGTCTGGATTATCAAAATCCAACAAACACAATTGTACCAACGGCAACCTTGACTGACACGTTAGGAAGCAATTTAACCTATGAAGTAAATACTGGTAAATGGAATGGCGTAACTGTATATGATGCAGTGGGGGGAACAGCCGATCCAACAGGAATTAATTATAGTGTCACCTCGAATGTTGTTACCGCAACCTTAACCAATATTCCAGCGAATACGATTGGCTATATCGAATTTAATGTAAAAATTAATAAAAGCATTGCAGGGAAAATTGAGAACGTCATTAATGTAACAGGGCCAACGACAGACACAAGTAATACAGCAGTTGTAAATGTTGCTCCAGTCTATGCTGTCAAAATGAATGGTAGTGCAAGCAACGTCAGTGATAATACCAATACCATTACGGCCAGTGCGGTTTCACAGGGGGGTGAACTTAAATTTACCAACTATGTCTGGAATATAGGGAATACCACAGATCGTTTTAACCTCACTTTAACTAACAGTACATTTCCAGCAGGTAGTCAAATTGAGTTGTATCGTGCGGATGGTGTGACACCATTATTAGACAGTAATGGTGATGGTATTCCTGATACGGGATTATTGGCTGCCAATAGCAGTGTTCCTGTTGTGGTCAAAGTTCGTTTCCCAAGTAGTTATGCAGTAACCACAAATACACCTTTTGAAGTTACACCAAAGGCACAGTCTTTGGGTGATGGCACTAAAACTGGCACAATTAAAGATCAGGGTAGTTTAAATCCTACTCTGGTCTCACAATTGGTGGATTTAACCAATGCTGATAATACAGGTTCGGGTAATGGTGCAGTTGATAATAATGGCGCTGCTTGGAAAACCCTAACAGTAAAATCCAGTGATAATGCTGTGACTGGCGGACAGGTAATTTTTCCATTAATAGTGAAACATACAAGTGTTGGAACAGAGTATTTGCTCAGTGCAAATGCCAGCAGTGATTTTTCTAGCCTGACTTTACCCGCAGGCGTAAACCGTGTGCGTTTTTATGCGTCAAGCAATGGCACAGATTGTAGTGTTTTAGGCAATGAAATTGGCAAAACCCGTTATTTAAATGATGGTCAAAGCCAGCTTGTCTGTGCGGTTGTTGAAGTGGATAAAGTCAATAAAGACGTGACTGTACCAATTTATTTCCGTGTGATCTCAACCAGCTTTGTTGGTACGGATAACCCTGCTCAGGACATGATTAAAAATGCTGTAACGATTCAAAGTGTCAATTCCGTACCCCAATTGGAATTTACACCAGATTTACATGCTCAGGTCGCACCCTTGGGCACAGTGGTCTATCGTCATTTACTGACCAACCCTGCTGCTACAGACTTTACGGGGAGCTATGGTTTTATCATCAACAATAGTGAGTCTAGCTTTAACAGTGTACTATTTCTGGATGTCGATGGGGATGGCAAGTTCAGCAGTGGGGATTTAAATATTCGTACATTGGCGGACTTACCAGGTGGCAAAGTGGCAGCTCATGAGCAAATTCAACTGCTACTACAGGTCACGAATGTTGCAAATAACAATCTCAATCAGACGAATACAACGATTGTGAGTTTAACAGATAGTAGCAATCAGGTTTTTGCCTCTATTACTGACGTGACCACAGTCAAGCAGTCACAATTAACCCTGACAAAGTTGCAAGCACGAGATTTCAATTGTGATGGTACAGCCGATGAAACATACACAACAAATGCTTTAACTATTGGTAAGCAAAGCAATGGTCAAGGCCAATGTGTCTTATACAAGGTTATTTTAAATAATTCAGGCGCAACAATTAACAGTACATTTACCTTTAGGGATATGACACCTGCTTATACGGTGTTATCGAAAGCACCTACCTGTACACCAGCATGTGCAAGTGTTTCGCCATTGTCATTGAATAGTGCAGGTGAATTGAGTGGAACCTTAAATAGTGTGATAGGTGGTCAAAGTTACGAATTTAGTTTTGGGGTGCGCTATGTGGGGCAGTAAGCAAATAATGAAAAAGAATACCTCTAATTACAGCATGATGAATCATAAAGTTAGTTATATATATACTTTGGTTTTGTTTATCTTAACTTGTTTGATGTGTAGCCAAGCTGTATTGGCTGCTCCACCAACGATTGAGATTTTTTCAGGCTCTGGCTCTGGGCAAGGTCCAACTGCTGGCCCAGTAACGACAACGTTTAGATTAAATGCAAATAATCCAAGTGATAATAATAGTACTGCTTATACACCTGTGACTACAGCAACCTACACAATTACTGAGTCAGTCTATAATAAAGCTACTTACTCTAGTGGGCCAAATAAACCTAATTTAACAATAGGTGGGAGCGGGACTAACTCAACAGTAGCAGCTACAAATGTTATTTTACCATTAGTTTCATATGGTGCTAGTGGTGATGAGATGTTTGCTGCTTCTATACAGAATGCACCAGCTGGTTGTGTTAATGGTTCTGCTTGCCCAAGTACTAATGGCGGAATTAGAGCAGGATCTAGTTCATCTGATACTACAGCGAATTATGGAGTAACTGTACATATAAAAACAGCAGGATTTTCAAGCTCATGGGGCAGTTTGAACTTGTCAAAGACTGCTAGAATAAGGGTTGGACAGATCAAAATAGAATTTAATCGTCCTGTGAATAATCCTATTTTGCAGGCAGCAGGAATGGGGGGGGCTAATGGAAATTTTGGTGCTTCTGCTGAATTTACATTAGTGAGTAGTAATACCCCCGTAATATTAAGCCGTTTAGCAGGTAGTAAAGAGCTATCTGTTGTTGGAAATGATATTACAAATAATGCAAGTAAAAAAGGAGCTGATTCTAATGCTGGAGGAGCGAGTGGTAGTATTTACATTAAAGGAAAAGGTATACAAACTTTAGTCTTTGATGTCTATATCAAAGGAGATGGCGGTAGTGATGGATGGAGTGATACGGGTGCAGATACATTCTTTTTTGGTATCTCAAGTATGGATGCTGATAGTGCAATTGCCCTTGTCAAAAGTCAACGTGTAGGCAACACAGGCACATTTGTATCAACTCAGTTGAACAATGTGCCTCTCGGTTCATTAATGCAATATCAATTGGAAATTACTAACAATACACCATCAGGTGTAACATTGGGTGGGACAGTTGTAAATTTACCTTTTAATGACACACTCCCAGTCAGTTTAAAAAATGTTTCTATTGTCGGAACACCAGCTACGACACAAGGTACAGGAGGTTCAAGCCCTGTTACTACCTCCTGTACTCCCACATTAACAGGCAATAATACCGCAGGCTGGAGTGTCTCTGGGCTATTTACGGGAGCAACAACAGCAACCTGTAAGATTATTATTCAGGGTGTAGCGACAGATGCAGGAACACTGACAAATACAGCAACGATTGAGTCGACCTCATCGAATACACCTGTCAGTAGTTCAGTCAATGCGATCATTGTAGCCCCGACACCTGATCCAGCGGTTAAGGAAGCTCGTTTTTCTGTAAGCCCAGATTTACCAACAATTACAAGGGGAAGAGTAGGCACACAGACTATCAATATTAAAAATGAAGGGCCAGATAGTGCAACCAATGCTAAAGCGGTCTATGTTGCGGCACCACAAACAGGAGTTAGCGTCAGTTCTGTAAGTGTTGTCGGCGGTTCCGCCTGTACATTAAGTGGAAGTAACTGGAATTGTAATCTGGGGAATATGCCAAATGGAGCAACCAAACAGCTATCTGTGACCTACAGTACAGCCAGTAACTCAGCCTTGGGAACTGCCCAACAAGCAACAGTGAAAGTATCTAGTGACGAATTTAACCCAGGTAGTGGCGCAGGCGAAACACTGTATAAAGTTTGGGGTAGCAACCAGGAAAATGAGTCAACAACCAATGGTGCCTTTTGGGTGGGTTATGAAGGAACTGGGGGAAGTACGCCTGTAGGCAGTAATGTAAATCAGGGAAGTTCACTTGCAGCAGCTTGGCCTCCAAGCCAAACTAGCCCGACGGGTGCTTATCTTTCCTATGGTGGACCAGCATTGGGTGATTCGGTTTATTTAGCATCTAGCAGCACCGCTGCACCCATGATCCAACGCATTATTGGCAATATGGGGGCAGCTGCTGAAAGAACGGTATCACTCCCTACAATGCCGACTGCCGATAACCGCCGTGCTTGGGAATTTACCACAGGGATTTATATTCCGAGTTCGCAAACATTAACAGTTTGTATTGGAAATACGAGTGTTGGCGTGGATGATGGCGCATATATTATGGTGGATGGTAATATCGTGGCTAGCACGAATGGATGGGCGGCGGGTGGTGTGTCTGTAACCACAAACTCACCGTTAAGTGCTGGTTATCATCGAATCAGTTATCGTATTGTCAATCGAAATACTTATAATCCGTCTGGTCTCGATGCGGAAAATTTGGCAGGTGGTTATGGACCGATTGGTTTATCGCTTAGTGGTAGTTGTTCAACTGCAAACTATGACAATGTAACTACGAGTGGGGTCCCTGCAAGTATCAATATTATTGATGGTGCAAAAATTAAGATTGCTAAAAACTCTGTGAATGGCACGGGTACATTTAACTATATTAATCTTAGCAATCTTGTAAATAGTACAACAGCAGTTACCACGGATTCTGTAACTACGGTGACAGCAGGAACCACAGCAACCTCTGCACAACAGCTTTGGGCGCAAACGTTGAATACAGATGTTTCTTTTACAGAAAGTGCTTTAGCTGGATATGTTTTATCAGGTGTTAGTTGTGTAGATGCAAATAGCGGTGTAACAGGTAATACAGGTACTTTTTGGACGCGTGTAAATAATATTGTGACGATTCCCGCTGTTCGCATAAAAGAAGGTGCCAATATTACCTGTACATTTACCAATACTAAGCTTATTTACGTTGATATTAGTGGACGAGTATTTGTTGATAATAGCGGAACAACGCTGGATGTGAGTAAAGCATATAATGGCATACAAGATGCAGGTGAAGTTGGGATTGCAAATAGTACAATTCGTTTGAATAACTGTAGTACTACACAATTAGCTTCAACAGTGACAAGTGCAAATGGTGATTATACTTTCTCAATTGAACAAAGCTTATTACCATCATCATTTTGTATTGTTCAGCAGAATTTACCTGAATATATTTCTGTCAGTGCCGATAGTATAACGGTAGCAAACACAAGTGCGACCAGCTATCCAAACAATAACTTTGCCGATGTTAAACTCAATGTACTTCTAACAGAAGATGGACAACATACCATTACCGCAGGTGAAGTGACTGATTATCCACACCGTTTAAGTACCCAGGCCCCTGTTTGGGTAACAAAGTTGGAACAAACCCAATCAAACTCAAACAATGATCAACCTTGGCAGGCATTGGTTTACCAAGACACCAACTGTAACGGTACCGTTGATACAGGTGAAACAGTGTTTGATCCAACAGCCTCAGGTACTGTGTTGTTGCAACCAAACACTGATATCTGTCTTGTACAACGTGTATTTGCACCGACCAATATTTTTGCTGGTGCACAGCATATTGGAACGCTACAGGCAAGCTATGCTGTGAGTGCATTAAACCTCACAGACCAGAAAACCCAACAACGTCAGGATGTGACACTTATTGGTAGTGCAGGATTAACACTGACAAAAAAAGTACGTGCAGTGACCAGTTGTTCTTCAACTCCATCTGATTCTTCAGGCTTTTTAGTGAATAACGAAGCCACAAAACAGCAAAATCTGGAGTATGAGATCACCTATAAAAATAATAGTGTGAAGAACCTACAGAATGTCAAAGTAAAAGATAGTTTACCAACTGGTACTAATTTTGGCAGTCTAAGTTGCGGCCTAACACCAAGTGGAAATACTTGTAATGCAACACGTTCTGGAGAAGTTCTTGAATGGACTTTAACAGGTTTGCTAAAACCATCAGCCACAGGAACTTTAAGATTTTGTGTTAGTCAGTAAACAGAACCTATCACAGATCGGTAGGTTGAAAAACGTGCAAAGGGCTTCGGTGAGGAAAGATGGTATGGAATTTGGTTTGGCTGAAAGTAATACAATATTTTTTGTAAAAGTGTGAAGTAAATCAAACAAATTTGTTGATTATTGATATACTTTTATAAAAAAAAGTTAACGTTTTTTTGGATGGTAAGTGTACTGTTCAAAAATAAAAGAGAAGACTAGGAATAATTGAATGGCGTATTTGAACAATATGTACAAGAAATGTTTGCTTGGTACTGCGGTTCTTGTTTTGGCTGGAAGTGTATTCGCTGAGCCTAAAACGACAAAAGAGCCCGTTTCAGTAGAACTCAAAACTTTCCTGATCAGTGCAGGCACTGATGGGAAACCAACTTCAAAGCTGGTGACCAAGGTAAAACCCAATGATGTGATTGAGTATCGGGCAACCTATACCAATAACACCACTGGAAAAATCAAGAATCTGGCAGCGACTTTACCGATACCTGTAGAAACTCAATTTTTGGCAAAGTCTCAGCCAGAAAATGCTGAAGCAAGTACTGATGGTACACATTTTGCCCCAATGCCTTTAAAACGCAAAGAGAGTAATCAAATGGTGAATGTACCACTGAAAGATTATCGTGCATTGCGTTGGATCATTGCAGAGCTTCCAGCTGGAAAGTCTGTGACGGTTTCTGCTCAAACACGTGTAAATAGTGAAAAAACTAACTAATTGGCATTTTACATATAAGGGGTAAAATAATGTCAAACCGTCTACAACTCACACAGCTAGCGGCTTCTATTGCTTTGGTTGCAGGTAGCGCAGCTTTCATTTCATCTGCACATGCCGCTGCACCAGCCGCTGGTACAAATATCAGTAACATTGCATCTGCAAGCTATACTGATAGCACAGGAAACACTAAAACTGTATCTTCAAATATTGTGACCACCACAGTATTGCCAGTTGCAAGTTTCACGTTGATTGCTGACCGAACAGCAAATGCCAATGCCAACAACCAGGTTTCTTTATCACACACCTTAACCAACACGGGTAACGGTAGTGATACGTTCACGGTAAATGTGGCAGATGTTACCTCTGGTGACCAATATGACTTCAGTAATTTAAAAGTTTATCTTGATGCCAATAAGGATGGTGTTCCTGATAGCCAGACTCCTGTAACAAGTGTTACCTTGGCAGCAGGTGAGTCGGTGAACTTAATTGTTCAGGCAACCACTCCAACAACTGGTGCAGGTGGTGCTGCACTTTCTGCTGGTGATTTGGGTAAATTAACCATCACTGCACAAAGTACTTTAGACAATACACTCACAGCAACAAATACAGACACCGTTAAAATTACCAACGGTGCAGTGATTAGTGTGATTAAATCTGCCAGCGTAACGGCGATTGATGCGACCCAAGCTAGTCCAACCGCTCGTGAAGTTGAATATAAGTTGGTTTACCAAAACACAGGTAACACAACAGCAACTGATGTTACAGTTACGGACATGTTACCTGCTGGTTTAACTTATGTTGCTAATTCTGCAAAACTTGCTGGCGTGGCACAAACTGATGGTGTTGATGCTGATGGTTATAAGTTTGTTGAAACCACTTCAGGATCAGGTAAAGGTACTGTAACCTTAACGATTCCAACTCTAGCACCGAACACTACAGGTACATTAACCTTTAAGGTTCGCGTAGATCAAAATACACCAGCAGGCGTGATCAGGAACACTGCATATGTTGACCCAGATGGTCCATCAGGTCCAGAAGGGGATACGCCGTCTAACCCGAATGACGTAAATATCTTAAGCATCAAAAAAGGTACAATCAATGATAACCAAAATGATGCTTACGCAGATGCGGAAAAAACTTCTGCAACCGCAAAAGATAACCAAATTGTCATTGCTTCAATCAAGCAGGGTGAAGTTGCTGAATTTAGCGCCACTGGTCAAGGTGGTGAACCAATCGTTATTCATAACACGGGTAATGTGAGTGAAGAATTTACAGTAAGTGTTGATAAAGGTACGGATGGGGCAGGTGGTTTACCAGCAGGCAGTATTGTTACCTTATATCAAGCTGATGGTGTAACACCATTTATTTCAACAGGCTCTATCCCAAGTGGTGGTACGTATAACCTTGTTGCAAAAGTAACATTACCTGCAAGTTATTCAACATCATCTGCTATTAAAGCCATTTTAACCACAAGTCCTAAGTCTGATGCAACCAAGACAGATAAATTGGACTTGGTAATTAGTCAGGTAACGCCTGCAACAGTTGACTTACATAATGGCGATGCTTCAAATACTACTGGTTCAGTGGCTGGCGCATCTGGTAAAGATACTGGTTTAGATATTGACGTTCGTAGCACTAAACCGAATCAGGCTGTGAATTTCCCACTTCAAATTGATAATTCTGGTGTAACAGGTGATAACTTCAATCTAGGTATTGATCCTGCACACGCATTACCAGCAGGCTGGGATGTCAAATTCTATGTGGCTGATGGTAGTGGTAACCCAACAGGCGCACCATTAACCAATACTGGTAATATTAATGGTGGCGGTAACATTAAACTTGTTGCTGTAGTAACGCCTCCTGCGAATGCGCCAGCAGGTGATCAACAGGTTTACTTCAAGGTTTCTTCACCAGCGACTGGCTTAAGCGATGTGATGGTGGACAAGGTGACTGTTCAGGCAGATCGTAAGTTAAGTCTGCAAAATGACCGCATTGGCCAAGTTGCACCAGGTGGTACTGTTGTTTATAAACACACTTTAACCAACACAGGTAATATTGATGAGGGTGCAACACCAGGTAGCTTGCCATTTACCTTGACCAATGACCAATCTGGTAATGGTTGGGTAACCAGCTTGTTTATCGATGTGAATAACGACGGTAACATTGATGCAGCCGATACCTTGGTTACAGGTAATGATTTAGCAGCGCTAACAGGGTCGATTGCACGTAATGCTTCTGTGAATTTCCTCATCAAGGTTCAAGCGCCAAGCAATGCAACCCCTGGAACACCAAGTTCAGTTATCTTCACCATTAACCCAGCAACTGTGACTGGTATTGCACACGCAAGTATCTCTAATACTGACTTAACCACTGTGACTGAAGGTCAGGTACGTTTGGTTAAGGATCAGGCTTTGGTTGATTGTACAACAGGTACAAGCGCAACTTATACACAGAACACTGTGAGTGCCAAACCAGGCGAATGTGTGAAATACCGTATTGTTGCGACCAATGAAGGTAATGCAACTGTAACGAATGTGGTGATTAGCGATAATACGCCGTCATACACTACCTTGAAAGCAATCTCTGGTGTGTCTCCACTTGCAACAAGTGCAACATTGCAGAACACATCAAGTTATGTTGATGGCTATACAGGTACTGTTTCAGCAGAACAGTCGCCTTTAGCACCAAATGCAAGTGCAACATTAGAGTTTGTGATTAAAGTGAATCCACTTACACCATAAGCTTTATTCATTCACTTGAAATGAAAACAAATAACTATAGATGTGAACATTTGCCTAGGCAGGTGTTCATCTCAAATAAATTTTTGAATTTTTTAGACTATTTAGTTGAAGGGTAAGCGCTGTGCTACAACAGAAGCAATCTAACGCATTCCATAACATGACATTCATGTTATCAACGTTGACAGTATCAATATTGTCAGCGCAGTACGGTTATGCAGCGAATATGCCTGAAGTGGGTAGCTCTATCCAAAATATCGCCTATGCAACTTATGTTGCACCTGATGGAAAATCTCAACAATCTGTTTCAAATGCTGTGGAAATCAGTGTTTCTGCTTTATATGCGATCGCATTAACTTCACCTCCAACTCAGGAAATTGAACCGAATACCCGTGTAATCTGGGCAAACACACTCGTTAATAATAGTAATGCACCCGTTAATGTTCAGCTAGAAGCATTAACCATAAAAGAACTCAGCAACATAAAAATTTATATAGATAGTAATAACAACGGTCAATTTGATACAAATGACCAGCAGGTAAGTACCAACGTTGCTCTGACTATAGGCCAAAGTGTTCATTTGTGGGTGGTTGCAACGGCAAGTGCCACATTGACTGAAAGTCAGCAGTTAAATTTACCGTTAAAAGCAACACTTGTTGAGGATAATAGTGTAATAGCAACGGCTACAGCTAGTGCCATCAGCTATGGACCACAACTGGTTGCAACCAAAGAGGTTGTCCAGAAAACTTTTGAGCCATCAGCCAATGCCAGCTATGACCTTAACTATACTTTGGCCATAACCAATCAAGGTAAAAAAGCGGCAAAACCAGTGGATGTGATGATCGATGGTCAGGCACAGAAAATGGTGCTTTTAGTTGATGATCTGCCTGCCAATACAACATTTAAGTCTGCACAGTTAAAAAATACGCAGGCCAAGGTTTTGTATAAGCAAACAGGCAATAACTATACAACGACCTTGCCAGGTGACTTAAGCAAGGTTGATCAATTGGTGGTTGGCTTTCCACAAATAGACGCCAATACAACGGAACAGGTTGACCTTACGGTCACAATGAACCGTAACATTGCCAAAACAACGGTTAAAAATACCTATAAAGTGTCGTATGCAACCACAAATAGCCAAAAAGAGGTATTGTCTAATCCTGCTTTAACCGTGGTAGGTGGTCTCGCAGCGATTAATAATAAATCTGGTGATTTCCAAAATGTCTTGACCACAGGCAGCGTGAATAAACCACTTTATCTTGAAGCGCAAAATGCCAGCTGTAATGCGGACCGTTATACTGCGGACAAGGTAAAGATTAAGATTAAATCAACCAAGACAGGTGATCTTGAAGAGGTCATTGGGGTAGAAACTGGCCCGAATACAGGCGTATTCCATTACACGCTACCAACCGCATTGGCAGATGTAGGTATTGCTTATGATTCATTATTACAAACAGTCAAACGCGATCAAGTACAAGTTATCCTGACGGACTGTCTGGATGCACAGGGTAATTCAACCCAGACATTTACCGATATTAGTACTCAGGTGCTTATTGACCCATATGGCACAGTGTTTGATGCCAAGACAGGTTTACCTGTGGCTGGAGCAACGGTCACTTTATTAGACCAGAATGGCCAGCCAATTGCGGACAATATTGCATACAAACTTGATGAGCAGACTGGAGAGCTGGTTACAATTCCAGCCAAGCAGGTCACCAATAGCGAGGGTGAATTTATTTATCCCCTTGTTAAAGCAGGAACCTACAGTTTTGTTGTGGATACAACCACAATTCCTGGAAATACACGTTATAGTTTTGTCAGTGATAAATCGGTTTATCCAAGTTTCCCTGCGGATAAGGCTGTTGATCTGGAATGGTCTTATGCTGGCAAATTTACCTTAAATAATGGTGATCCAGCACTCAATATTGATATTCCAATTGATCCTGATTTGACTGTACCAACCTCGCCGTTATTTGTACAAAAGGTTGCGACCAATAAAAACTCGGAAATCGGTGAGTTTGAAGAATATACCGTGACGGTTGCCAATCGTGGCACGGTGGATTCCAAAGATGTTTCGATTACTGATACCTTGCCTAGAGGCTTTATCTATGTTCAGGGTTCTATGCGTATCGATGGCACCAAGGTTGCTGACCCATTAGGTGGAAAAGGTCCTTATTTGAAACTTGGTTTAGGTACACTGACTCCAAGTAAGGAAGTTAAGGTTCAGTATCGCGTCTATATTGGTCCAAATGCCTTGAATGGTGATGGCATTAACCGTGTTCGGGCAAAAGATGGTCAGGGAATCGAATCAAACGAAGCATCTGCAAAAGTAGAAGTAACTCCTGGCGCAATGATCTCTGATGGCTTTATTGTTGGTAAGATTTTTACTGACTGTAACCGTAATGGGGTACAGGATGCAGGTGAAGTCGGTGTGCCAGGTGTGCGTATTTACCTTGAAGATGGTAGCTATGTGGTGACTGACAGTGAAGGTAAATATGATTTTTATGGGATCAGTGCCAAAACCCACGTTCTAAAGGTTGACCGTACCAGTTTGCCAGTTGATTCTGAGTTGGTGTTAATTGGCAATCGTCAGGCAGGTGATCCAAATAGCCGTTTTGTGGATTTAAAACGTGGTGAACTACATCGTGCCGATTTTGCAATTGCCAATGGTACAGGACAATGTTCGCAAGCCTTATTGCAACAAATCGCAGAACGTAAAAAACGCATTGAACAGGACAACACCAATTTAGAACAGGTGTTACGTTCAGACCTTACCATTGATCCAGTTTTTTCCAAGATTACCGATGTTAAAGGTCAGCCAGCAAGTGGTTGTATCTCGGCACAGGGAATCAGGGCCAATTGTAACCTTGATTTTTCCAAGGAACAGGCTAAGGAACTGAAAGAGGTTACTTTTGAACCAGAAAAATCTGGCGTTGCTTCTTCAGTTGCCTTGCCACTGACTGAAACATTGGCAGCAACTGAGAGTGTGCCAGCCGAATCCACTCAAGCTGCGAAAATGCTTAGTCTGGAAACAGTGCTGGAAAATGCTGCCAATAATCAGCTAGAAATTATCAACTTAAAAGATGGGCAGCTTCTTGGTTATGCCCAAACAGCGGTTCAGGTTAAGGGTGCTGCTGGCACACAACTACAACTGTGGGTAAATGGCACACAGGTTTCTGAGAAACGCATTGGTAAACGTGCAATATTGCCTGACTTACAGGTTGCAGGTCTGGATTTTATCGGTGTCGATCTCGCTGTGGGTAAAAACAGTATTGAAGTTCGTCAAGTCGACATGATGGGTAATGTTCGGGATAGCAAACAGGTCAATGTGATTGTCCCTGACCAAATGGATAAGCTGTTACTTGAGTCAGCCAAAGTACAGCCGCAAGCCAACGGCCGTGATTATTTTAACGTGACCATGAAAATTGTTGACCGTAATGGCACATTGGTTTCTACCAGAACTCCAGTTACGCTCGACAGCTCGATTGGTAAAATTGAGTTGACTGACCTGGACCCGAAACAACCTGGTATTCAGGTGTTTGTTGAGGGCGGTACACTTGTTGTGCCAATAAAGGCGCCAATTGAGGCGGGTGAAGGAACGCTGTCGGTTGAAAGTGGTATTTTTCATAGCAGTACACCAATACGTTTCTTACCTGATTTACGTCCGATCATTGCAGTTGGTTTGGTAGAAGGATCACTTAACTTTAAGAAATTTGACCCGAAACAGTTAAGCAATGTCGGTTCGCAGGATGGGTTTGAGGAAGAACTGCAAGAGATTTCATCATCGGACAATGGCAAAAGCAATGTGACAGGGCGTGCAGCCATGTTCCTGAAAGGGAAAGTCAGGGGTGAATATCTACTAACCCTTGCCTATGATTCTGACAAGGATAAAAACCAGCGCTTGTTCCGTGATATTCGTCCAGATGAATATTATCCAGTTTATGGTGACTCGGCGGCGAAAGGTTTTGATGCACAAACAACCAGTAAGCTCTACGTGCGTGTGGATAAAGGCCGTTCTTATGCCATGTATGGTGATTATGTTACCCGTACTGAAAATGATGAGGGCCTGGCTTTAGGTCAATATAGCCGTTCATTAACAGGTGTTCGTGGGGCTGTCGAAACAGACCGCTATAAAGTCACGGCCTTTGCTGCGCAGACCAATACGCAACAGGTGACCAATGAACAACGTGCTATGGGGATTTCAGGTCCGTATAGCATGGGCAATGTCAATACCGATGATGTGCTTGCCAATAGTGAAAAAGTTGAGGTGGTGACCCGTGACCGCGATAATCCAGGCCTGATCATTTCGCGTAGCACTTTGGCACGTTTTACCGATTATGAAGTAGATACCTTTAGCAACAGCATTTACTTAAAAGATCCTGTACCAAGTGTCGATGCTGACCTGAATCCAGTCTATCTGCGTATTACAGTGGAATCTGAGCAGGGTGGGGATGAATACACGGTTGGTGGTGTTACAGGCTCGGTGAAGCTGCTGGATCAGGTGAAAGTGGGCGGGGCTTATGTAAAAAGCAATAATCCACTAACGCAGGACCAGTTGGCCAGTGTCAATACCGTGGTGAAATTTGCCGACAAGGGTAAATTGATTGCTGAGTTTGCCCGTTCTGAAAATATCAATGACGGTTTAAACTCTTTAACACAGATTAACACCACACCAGATGCAACTGGTAAATTATCGGGTAATGCTGCACGAGTTGAATTAAACTATTCTTATAAAGACTTGGAAATGAAAGTTTATCATAACCAAGCTGATAGAGAATTTTATAATACAGCGGCACCAATCACCGCTGGACGTAAGGAAAGTGGTATAAAAGGGCGTGCGCAACTGGGTAAGATCGGTTTGGCAAAACTGGAGGCCATCCGTACTGAAGATTTGCAAAGTGGTGTCAATCAGGGTGTTTCTGCCAGTATCGAACGTGCGATCAGCCGTATTGTCGCGGTTGAGCTGGGTCTCAAGTACTACAATGAGTCTGAGAATCCAGCACTGTTGGGGGCTTCACAAACAGCGCCGTATCATGGTTTAACCGCACGTACAAAAATCACCACACAGCTTCCTTGGCAGGGTTCAAATGTTTTTGCTGAATATGAGCAGGATGTTTCCGAAGCTGAGCGTCGTAATTTTGCCTTGGGTGCGAATTACCAGATTAATTCAAAACTACGTGCCTATGGTCGCCATGAGTTGGTGTCCAGTATTCAGGGACTGTATGACCTAAATAACAATCAGCGTCGCAATGTCACAGTGTTTGGTCTGGACAGTAAATATAACAATAACGGTACGGCATTTAGTGAATATCGTGTTCGCGATGGCATCAGTGCGCGCGAAGCTGAAGCTGCAATCGGTTTACGTAACCGTTGGGAACTAGAAAAAGGCTTCTATGCAACCACCAGTTTTGAACAGGTGAAGTCATTGTCAAAAGCAGATACCGATAACCAAAATTCCGATAACACTGCTGCATCTTTAGGTGTGGAATATCTGGCCAATCCAAACTGGAAAGCTGTTGCGAGAATTGAAGCACGTTGGGCTGACCAGTCTGACACCATCCTGAATAATCTGGGGATTGCCTACAAATATTCCAATGACGTGACTTTATTGGCGAAAAATGTAGTTAGCCTGACTGATAGTAAGAATGAAAACAGTGGTGATCGCCTGGTTGATCGTTTCCAGGTGGGGGCTGCCTACCGTGACACTGAGCACAATCGTTTTGATGCGCTGACCAAGGTGGAATACCGCTATGACAGTAACAAGTCAGATTTAAATAATCCATACTTAAAGCATGTCTATATTTTTTCAAATCACTTGAATTATCATCCAAGTCGCGATATTACCCTTTCAGGCCAATATGCAGTTAAAAATGTGGACACAACGTTCTCTGGTTTGGAGTCAAGTGGTATGACACATATGCTTAGTGGTCGGGCAATGTATGACATCAATGAACGTTGGGATGCGGGTATTCATACAGGCGTGTTATGGTCGAACATGAGTTCGGGCCGCCGTGTTTTGGTTGGGGGGGAAGTGGGCTATTTGCTGGCTGCAAACCTCTGGTTATCAGGTGGTTATAACTTCTCTGGCTATAAAGATGATGATCTGGTGGATAGTGACACAACTCTTCAGGGCGCATATATACGCTTTAGATTCAAGTTTGATGAGAACCTGTTTTCTCGCAACAATTCTACCGTGAACGCTTCAAGAGAACCATAAAGATGAAATATGTCACACCTGCCTTGCGTCAATTTTATCGTGGTGCTGCAACTGTTGTGGTTTGCTGGAGCGTGATGGTTTGGGCAAAAAATCCTGATCATTTGGCTGCACCTGTTATGGCGCAAGATTCTCCAGATACTACAGCCCAGTCAGGTATTTATAATCCAAAAGATCAACAGGTTGCTGCCTTGCAAACACGTCTCGTTCCTTTTTTGAATGAACAGGGAATTGAACGTTATCATGCTGTCAAAGCAGCCGCATGGTTGACTTATGCAGCCCATGAGGGAAGTGAAAAAAGTGCAACGGTTGCGCGAAAAGAGGCCCTTGCCCAGGCGGAAATGATTATAGTGGCATTAGAGCAAGGTCAGGCTAAGCAGTTAAGTTTAACCACACCGATTCTGTCTACCTCAAGTGTAATGCGTCGGGATTTATGGGCAAATACTGAATTATTGAAACAGCATGCAGGTTTTTCCTGTGCCCAGTCTCAGATTGCACAGGCAGAGGTGATGCTGGTCTGGGCAGCCGCTGAACATTGTGAGTTGGGCTGGCGACATTCACGGGAGCTGTTTTTATCAGCACAGCGCTTAATTGATCAGGCAAATAGTCGGGCGTTTAGTTGCAGTGCAGATGTTCCTCAACAGCTTCCGAAAATTAGTTATCCATCTTTACAGGAACTGAATGGCAGTGAGCAGGGATGTCATGGTGTGGTCGGAACATGGCCGATTTGGTCGCCACAACAAAAAACAGTCATCTCTGAAAATAGCCAGGTTGCTGATCAACCTGTGCCGAATGTTGTACATTTTGCTTTGGATCAGGCAGTTTTATCGTAAGATTCCATCAATGTGCTCAATCAGATCGTGAACTTCCTAACATCACATCCAGCTTACACCTTGACACTGTATGGATTTACCAATCAGCAGGCAAATGAACAATATAATTTAAAATTGTCCTTGCGTCGTGCGCAGGCAGTATCTCAATATCTAACTCAGCAAGGTGTTGCCCTAAATCGTATTGCGACAGAGGCAAAAGGTAAGACCCAGCTGATTAAAAATGAAAACCCGTATCACACAAATGGATAGCCAAATCCTATCCCTATACGCCAAAGGCATGACGACACGAGATATTGTTGCCACATTCAAGGAAATGTACGATGCGGACGTCTCCCCAACGCTTGTGTGATTCATAGAGATCGTTTCAATTTAGCGATCTCTAAATCCATCTTGTAATTGGCGTGTTGAATCCGTTCATTGGATGGGTTGTATTGCTTCTGGACCTCATCAGAGAAAGGGGTTTCTTCACATAATTCAAAGTACCTTTCCATCGGTGTTTAACCTTTCAAAGCTGAATGTGGTCTCATCCAGTTATAGTCATGCTGCCATTCGGCTAGCTTGTCTTGGATATCTTCAGAATTAATATCGACAGTAGCGTAGAACTCAGATTTATCAGTCTTTTGAGAACGCTCTACCTTGCCATTCAAATGAGGTGAACCTGGTTTATTTGGCCTAAATTTGATTCCATGCTGCATCAATTTTTTCTGTACTTTTTCAGCAAAAAAATTCCCGCCCACGATCGGTCTGTATTCGCTGTATGGGAAAAGGCATTTCTTCAA
>OJXO01000144.1_pt1 | contig 20535 bp, 19 predicted proteins | sample 1600721 | NCBI WGS metagenome assembly OJXO01 (sample SAMN04436634, study PRJEB24849) | human gut metagenome | biome: human gut; feature: NICU; material: stool | host: Homo sapiens | place: USA: Saint Louis, MO | collected 2010-01-30
GTACAGGTATTCGTTAAACATTGGGTAATACGGGTAATCGCCCAATCATTTTACAAACTGCTGCGATCGCTCCAGCAAACTCTGCAAATATTAACCGTATTGTTGCAAGTAACCCAGCTCTATCTCCAAAGAGTCAAGAAAAAGCAAAAGTTGCATTAATTGGTGAAGCTGCTGTTGCTGGTGCGGCAGCAGTTGCAGCGAATAATGTAACTGCCCCAGCTGTACCAAACAGTGTTACACCTGCAAATCCTGCATCATTGAACTAAGTTCTATATATAAAAAAGCCGGTCAATTTTGAACCGGCTTTTTTATATCAGGGTGTTTGAAAATATTTAAATCTGATTATTTACATCTACATTTTTTGTTTCGCGTATTAATAAAAACGCGATTAATGATAAAAGTGATGCTGCTGTAAGATAATAACCTACCGCATATAAACCATATGTTTCAGCAAGTTTAGTTGCAATAAGTGGTGCAAAAGAAGCACCAAAAATACCAGCCAAGTTAAACGTTAAAGCTGAACCGGTATAACGTACTGAGGTTGGGAAAATCTCTGAAAGGACAGTACCAATTGGACCATAGGTCAAGCCCATAATTGCTAAGCCAGTACACAAGAACAAAAACACAATGAGTGTATTTCCAGACTCTAACATACTAGAGAAAAACAGTCCGAAAATTGCAGCAGCAATACATACACCAATAGAAGTAGCTTTACGGCCAAATTTTTCTGCAAAAATGGCAGAAAGAGGGATAAAGGCTGCAAAGCAAAGGGTTGCAAATAGTTGAAGTTCTAAGAACTCACCACGCGCATAGCCTAGTTTGGTTGTTCCCCAGTTAAGTGCGAATACTGTAGTTAAATAAAACACAACAAAGGTACAGATTGCTGCAATTGTACCGAGAATAAGTTTGCCCGTGTGTTTTGTCACCACTTCTTTAAATGGAATATTAACTTCTTTTTGCTTATCTAAAACCTTCTGGAAAGCAGGGGTCTCATGAAGTTTTAAACGAATGTATAAGCCAACAATAACCAAGACAGCACTTGCAATAAAAGGAATACGCCAGCCCCATTGCATGAATGCTTGCTCAGGAATAGCAGCACTTAGAAGTAAAAAAGAACCAGTTGCTAAAATAAAACCGATAGGTGCGCCAAGTTGAGGGAACATGCCATACCATGCACGTTTGCCTTCAGGTGCATTTTCTGTAGCAAGTAAAACAGCACCACTCCATTCACCACCTAAGCCTAAGCCTTGTCCTAAACGACATAAGGCGAGCAATAAAGGCGCGACAATTCCAATCTGAGCATAGGTTGGTAATAAGCCAATACATACAGTTGAGATACCCATAGTGAGTAATGCTGCCACCAATGTTGCTTTACGACCTATACGATCTCCTAAATGCCCAAATAGTGCTGCACCGATAGGACGGGCAATAAAGGCGATTGCAAAAGTTGCAAGTGATTGTAAGACTGCGGCACTACCACTACTGGCAGGGAAAAATAGATGTGGAAAAATGATAACGGCAGCAGTTGCATAGATATAAAAGTCGAAGAACTCAATGGTTGTACCGACTAAACTTGCAAACAAAACCCGTGTTTTCGAATTGGTGGCTACTACAGGAGCAGCAGTCGCAGAGGTTGACTCCATATAAGTCCTTATATCAGTTAAAATTTATTTTTAATTTACTATTCTCTTTAAAGGCATATTTTTCTTAAAAGAATAGCGTGAAAGAACATCATCCATGACTCTTTCAGGATCACTGAATATGAGTGAAAAATGGACTAAACAACGTACCAATAGATAGCAAGAAAGTGTGCACCTGCACCTAAAAGCACAAAAATATGCCATATCGCATGGGTATATCTTACCTTTTTTAACGCGTAAAACAATGCTCCAACGGTGTAAGCTAAACCTCCAGTAATCAATAACATCAAAGTATCTTTGCTTAAATAGGTTCGCATATCATCCATTACAAAAACGGCAAGCCAACCCATCAGAACATAAGCAAGTAGCGAAATTTTCTGAAAACGGTGAATAAAAACTAACTTGAAAAGTGTACCAATTGCAGCAATGCTCCAGAGCGCAATAAGTAAAATATGAGCTTTTTGTGTAGGTATAGCAATGCTTAAGAACGGGGTATATGTTCCAGCAATTAAATAATAAATAGCCGTGTGATCGAGTTTTTTATACCAGTAACGTAAATTTTGTGTTTGTGCAAAATGATAGAGAGTCGAACTAGTAAACACGAGAATTAAGCTAAAAGCATATACCCATAAACCTACCCACTGGGCAGTGGAAAGATAAGATCCTTTTATAATTAAAAAGACAGAGGCAATTACTGCCATAACCACACCAGCGCCATGGCTGTAGGCATTAAAAAGTTCTTCTTTTGGGTCGTAGGTTTCTAACACCGATTTACTCATAAGTTTATTTTTTGATTAAAAATACAAATGTATAGAAATACAAAACAGTCGTAAAGTTATTTTATTTTTAATCCTATACCCTTTAAACTTTCACTTTATATGAGTCACCATTTTTTAGGTATATCAGTGTCGGTTTTCTCCTTTGAGCAAGAACAGCAATTCTTTCATGAAATCAAACAAATGTTTGATCAGCAGACTTTTGAGCGTTTGATTTTGAGCCAATATAAAGGAGAGTTGACACAGCTGGAAAAAATTACTTTCCGTGTTGTGGAGCTACATGGAAAAAAACAACTTTCCGCGCTATATCATCATACCACCCAAGATGTGACTAAAAATTATTCATTCGAAGATGGCTTAGAACAGATTGCAGTGCTGATTACGCAATGCAAACAAGCGAATTTATTTTCCACTCATCAAGAAATCCAGCTTAAAAAAAATAAGAAAAAAGCCATGCTTAATATGGTTAAAAAGCAAAGCATGACTACCGCTCCAACTGTACAAGCGCATGATCGTGAGAAACAGCGTTATGTACAGCAGAGTAGTGCATTTTTAAAAGAGCTTGGCATTACCGATGAGAAAGCTCAAATCATTCCAAGCATGGCTCGTAAATGGAAGCAGATTAATAAATTTATCGAAATTTTTGCGAGCGCATATGAGCAGATTGATGCTGAGCAAAAAGAGTTAAATATTGTCGATTTTGGTTCAGGAAAAGGTTATTTAACTTTTGCCTTATATGATTATTTACAAGAACAACAAAAGGTTCCGCTCATTACGGGTGTAGAGCTGCGCCGTAACTTAGTGGAGTTTTGCCAGAACGTTGCAGAAAAAGTACATTTTAATCATTTAGACTTTTTTGAAGGTGACGTTCGTAGTTATCAGCCGGAAAAGCTAGACGTGATGATTGCTTTACATGCATGTGATATTGCGACTGATTTTGCTATTCATACGGGAATTCGTTTAAATGCTTCAATGATTATGTGCGCGCCGTGCTGTCACAAAGAGTTGCGTCCACAACTCCATAGTCCTGAAGTTTTACAACCAATGCTACAGTTTGGTATTCATGCGGGACAACAAGCCGAGATGTTGACCGATACCTTACGTGCGTTACTTTTAAAAGCATATGGTTATGAAACTAAAGTTTTTGAGTTTGTATCGCTTGAACATACCAGCAAAAATAAAATGATTTTGGCGACTAAACGCAAAAACGTGACACAACCTGATGCCAAGATTATGGCTCAAATTCAAGCATTGAAAGAAATGTATGGAATTAAAAAACAGACTTTGGAATTGTTATTACAAGACCAGTTGCCGATCGAAAATATTGGCTGCAAATGCTAGGAAGGTGAGTGGATGTATAAAGTTATAGCGGGTAGTTGGACGCAGTTTGAAAAAGATGCAAAATACATCCGTGAACAAGTCTTTATTCAAGAGCAAGGCATTGCACCCGAAGATGAATGGGATGATTTTGACAGCATCGCTATGCACTTTATGGTGTATGACAAAGAGCAGCCTATCGCTACAGCACGTTTGTTGCCACAGCATAGCGTAGGGCGTGTTGCTGTTTTAATGCTTTATCGAAAGCAGGGTATAGGTAAAATTCTAATGCAGCATATTATTGAATATGCGCGCCAACATAAATTGCCTTATTTAAAGCTTTCCGCGCAAACCTATGTGACAGCTTTTTACGAAGCTCTAGGTTTTAAAGTGCAGGGTGAGGTTTACCAAGATTGTGGTATTCCACATATTGATATGACTTTAGCGTTAAGTTGAGATTCCTTTTTAGAAATCTCAACTTTGAACTACTTCATCGCATTCCAGTTTTCGATGGCTTGTAAGCCTGTTTCCAAACCAACTTCATAACTGTAACGAAGCTTTTTCGGATTTGTCGTTAAACGCCCTGCCATATTTTTAAGAGGCGGTGGACATACCTCTAAAATTTGCTGTTCTGGGTTACTGCTACGAACAAATTCAACTGAAGCATTATAACGGGCACAGCGGTTACGCAAACTATTTGCAAAACCATAATGGTGTTTAAAAGCATATTTCGCAAGGAATTGGTCGCCTCGGCTACTGGCTTTAAAATAGTTCTTCGGACGAGTACGTAAAACTAATAGCTTTTTGACACCACTTTGCTGAGCCGCCCAGCGAACGGGTAGAGCATCTGCAACGCCGCCATCAAAGTAGGGTTCACCCATAATATCGACGGGATGACGAGTTAAAACCGGAATTGAGCTAGAAGCACGCAGTGCATTTAGCAAATTATCTTTACCAGCACGAAGATACTCAGCATGACCAGTTTTAGCATGCGTCAATACCATATAAAAATCTGGATTTTTGGCAAAAAGGCTCTGTTGATCGAGAGGATGTTCTTGCTCGCCAATTTCCCACATCCATTTTAAATCGAGTAAATCACCACCTTTAAAGAAGCGTTTGTAATCGATAAATTCAGGACGTAGTGAATGATCAATATAGAAGGTTAAGGTGCGACCCTGTTGGCCTGCCAGGTAGTTAGCTACATTGGTCGAACCAGAAGATACGCCCACATATAAATCAAAAGGGTTGAACCGTTGTTGTAGAAAAGCATCAAGTACACCACTGGTAAAGGCACCACGCATGCCTCCACCTTCTACAACCAGTGCATTGCGAGAAAAATCTGTCATTTGAAAAATATCTGATTACTGATGTGAATGCTGATGTTCTTGCATGTCCATTTCAGACATATTGTCATGCTGAGTTTGCTGATCTGTTAATTTCTCAGCTTTTTGCTGCATTTCATGCTGTTGAGCTTTGCGCTGTGCACCTGGCATATAGTCAGGCTCATTACTCATTGCTAAATAGAAAAAGCCAAGGAAGATCGCACTTAAAACACCGACGATTAGAACAAATTTCCAGCCTAAAATTGCTGATTCGGAAGAATTTTTATCGGACATAAGGATATCTCGAATGTGCTGTAGAAGCACAGAAATGAAGTCTATTTATAGCATATTTAGGTATAAGGCTGAAATCTTAAAGGTCATAAAGAAAAACCCATATAAATAAAATATATTTATATGGGTAAGGTTTATGCAATTTTTAAATATTCAAGAGCTTTAACTTATTGAATATTTTGCTTCTGCTCAGCTTTAGTTTTTAGTAACGTTGGGGGCGTGAAGCGCTCACCATATTTGGCAGCCAGCTCTTCGGCACGTTTTTGTGCTTTATCAATACCATATTGATTTAAGAATTGAATTGCTCCTCCCGTCCACGGAGCATAACCAATTCCAAAAATAGAACCGACATTGGCATCAATCACTGACTCTAATACCCCTTCTTCATAACAACGTAAGGTATCTAAGGCTTGTACAAACAAAATGCGATCTATCATATCCTGCTCAGAAATATCGTGATCTTTCTGCCAGCGGTTTAAGCCTTCCCATAGGTGCTTTTTACCATTTTCAGGATAATCATAAAAACCTGCGCCAGCAGCTTTACCTTTACGATTTAACTCATGAATCATGGTATGAATCACTTCATCTACTGGTGTTTTTGGTAGCTCTTTGCCTTCGGCTTGCAGCGCTTTACGTGCTTCACTAGCAACATGCTCGGTCAAAGTTAAAGACACTTCATCTTGAATAGCAAGTGGTCCTACCGGCATGCCAGCTTTCAGTGCTGCCATTTCAATACGCGCTGGATGGACGCCTTCTGCAAGTAAGCGCATACCTTCTTGAATAAAAGTACCAAACACACGACTGGTAAAGAAGCCACGGCTATCATTGACAACGATTGGCGTTTTTCCAATTTGCTGTACAAAGTCGTAGGCTTTAGCAAGTGTCTCTGCGGAGGTATTTTTACCTTTAATAATCTCAACCAACTGCATTTTGTCGACAGGGCTAAAGAAATGCAGGCCAATAAATGCTTTATCATCCTTACTTGCTTGCGCTAAACCTGTAATCGGTAGGGTGGATGTATTTGATGCCATTACACCATTAGGCGCTAAGTATTGTTCAGCTTCTTGAGTGACTTTCGCTTTGAGCTCTTGGTTTTCAAATACGGCTTCAATAATCAGGTCACAACCTTGTAAATCTTCAGCAGAAGCTGTGGCCGTAATGAGCGATAAAATCTGATCACGTTTTTCTGCCGTCATGCGGCCTTGTGAAACACGTTTATCTAGCAATTTCTGAGAATAAGCTTTGCCTTTTTCAGCATTTTCAACAGATACATCTTTAAGGATAACAGGAATGCCTTTAATTGCAGTGGCGTAGGCAATACCAGCACCCATCATGCCCGCACCCAACACACCCACTTTAGTGGCTTGCCATTTTGCAATATCGGCAGGACGGCTAGCACCCGACTTAATTGCATTTAGGCCGTGCCAGAAAGTGCCAATCATATTTTTAGAAATTTGGCCTGTTGCTAGTTGAGTAAAGTAGCGAGACTCGATGCGCAAGGCGGTATCGACATCAACTTGAGCACCTTCAACTGCGGCAGCCATAATCGCTTCAGGAGCAGGATAGCAGCCCTTGGTTTTGTCTTTTAACATGGCTGGTGCAATGGCAAGAACTTGTGCAACTGCCGGAGTTTTTGGATCGCCACCCGGAATTTTATAACCCTTCACATCAAAAGGCTGTTGAGATTTTGGATTGGCTTTGATCCAAACAATCGCTTTATCTAAAAGTTCTTGTTCATTTTCAGCTGTGTCATGAATTAGGCCTAAAGATTTGGCTTTATCGACACCGAACTGCTTACCTTCCATTAAAAATGGGAATGCATTTTGAAGACCAAGCAGACGGACCATACGTACAATACCACCGCCGCCCGGTAGTAAACCTAAGGTAACTTCTGGTAGGCCAAATTTGCTTTTCGGGTCATTGATTGCAATACGGTGATGGCAACTTAATGCGATTTCCCATCCTCCGCCCAGTGCCGTGCCATTCAATGCTGCAACCACGGGAATCCCTAGTGTTTCAATCGTTCTTAGATGACCTTTTAACTTCTCAACCATATTGAAAAAGTCAGTTGCATGCTCAGGTTGAACTTGAATCAGTTCATCTAAATCACCACCAGCAAAGAAAGTTTTTTTTGCTGAGCGAAAAATAACACCTGAAAGCTCTGTTTCTGCTTTAAGTTTCTGGGTGACCTCATCAAGCGAGTCACGAAATTCTGCATTCATGGTATTTGCAGACTGACCAGTTGAATCAAGCGTTAAAATGACAATATTGTCGGCATTTTTTTCGTATTGAATTGCACTCATCTTTATATATTCCTAAATTTTTATACACGTTCAATAATGGTGGCAATACCCATACCACCGCCGACACAGAGCGTTGCTAAACCGCGTTTTTTATTTTGACGTTCAAGCTCATCAAGTAATGTACCCAAAATCATGGCACCGGTTGCTCCTAAGGGATGGCCTAAAGCAATCGCGCCGCCATTTACGTTGACTTTTTCAGCAGGCACATTGAGCTCATTAATAAAACGCATCACGACAGCTGCAAATGCTTCGTTGACTTCAAATAGGTCAATATCATCAATAGTTAAACCAGCTTTTTCCAAAGCTTTGCGTGCGGCAGGGGCAGGGCCAGTCAGCATAATGGTTGGATCAGTACCGACTAATGCAGTCGCCAAAACTTTAGCGCGTGGTTTTAAGTTTTGTTCTTTCACTGCTTTTTCTGAAGCCAGTAAAACAAGAGCTGCTCCATCGACAATACCTGATGAGTTACCAGCATGATGAACATGATTTACTTTTTGTGCTTCTGGATATTTTTGCAGGGCAACAGCATCAAAGCCCATTTGCCCCATCATTTCAAAACTTGGGTTGAGCTTTGCTAACCCTTCAAGTGTGGTATTGCCTTTAATAAATTCATCTTTTTCTAAAATCACAACACCTGCGTGATCTTTGACTGGCACAACTGATTGATCGAAATAACCATTTGCTTGAGCTGCCGCTGCTTTTTGTTGTGACTTTACGGCAAAGTTATCAACATCTTCTCGGCTATAGCCATCTAAGGTTGCAATGAGGTCAGCACCGACACCTTGTGGAACAAAAGATGATTTAAGGTTGGTTTCCGGATCTAACGCCCACGGTCCGCCATCAGAACCCATTGGGATACGTGACATTGATTCAACGCCACCAGCAACTACTAAATCTTCCCAACCAGAACGAACTTTCATGGCTGCCATGTTGACCGCTTCTAAACCTGAAGCACAAAAGCGGTTAATTTGCACACCTGCAACATCATCATTCCAGCCCGCTGCAATCGCTGCTGTTTTGGCAATATCACCGCCCTGATCACCAATTGGTGTCACGCAGCCCAGAACAATATCATCTACTTTAGATGTATCGAGTTGATGGCGTTGCTGTAATTCGTTTAATAGAGTGGTGAGTAATGTGATTGGTTTTACTTCGTAAAGAGAGCCGTCTTTTTTTCCTTTTCCGCGTGGTGTGCGAATGGCGTCAATAATATAAGCCTCGCTCATAACAGTTCCTTTTTTTATTACTTAAACTTTGTCGTGTTTTGAGTGTACTGTTTTTAAGAGGGAGTGCAATGACGATAAGCGCACCAGTCAGGTGATGATTTTTGCCAATGGCGATACAAAAAAGCCCAAGTTGAACTTGGGCTAAATGTGAAACTAAAGAGATTTAAGAATTAATGGTAACCATGGAGCTGGCGATATAGACCAGGAGTAACACCAGTCCACTTTTTAAATGCACGGTGGAATGTACTGGTTTCACTAAAACCAACTTGCTGAGCAACATCTTCAAGTGTTAATTCAGGATTGAGTAATAAATGAATCGCAGCATCTCGGCGTAAAGCGTCTTTCACGCCCTGATAGCTTTTACCTTCGGCAGCTAGGCGGCGGCGTAAAGTTTGCGGAGATAAATACAACATTGATGCAACGTCATTGAGCGTTGGCATTTCTTCACCAATTTGGCTTTTGAGTACTTCACGAATACGTGAAGTCAACGAATTGGTGTTTTTGAATTTTACTAAAAGCTGAGCAGGGGCTGCTTTTAAGAATTCTTCTAATGTTTTTTCATCTTGGCGAATTGGCAAATCAAGATAATCAGCCGCAAAGGTTATTTCGGTACGCGGTGCGTCAAATTGCATAACCGGCGCAAAGAATAACGCGTCATATTCATCTGCATGTGCTGGACGTGGATAGCTAAAATGAACACGTTCTAATGGTAAGCGACGTTCAATCAGCCATGATGCCAATCCATGCCAGATCATGAGCATACTTTCAGTAATGAAATGATCCGGATCTAATGTTTTTGGAATGAGAGGTACTAAACGTGCTTCGTGTTTGTCACGCTCCAGCGTTACTGACCATTCATCACCAAATAATTTGTAAAATTGAGATGAAAGTTCAAGGGCTTGGCCCAAGGTTTTTGCATGAATAATCAACTGACACATAATGGCAAAAGTGCCCAAACGACGCGGTTGTACATCGAAACCGACGTGTTCGTCTTGTGTGACCATCCATAACATTTTTATAAAACGGGTATATTGTTCTGGTGAGATTCGAGCTTTAGGTTGACGTAATAGTTCCGCTTCGATACCCACATGTGAAAGTAACGTCTCGACATCCATGCCAAGGCGCTTTACGCCTGTCAAAGCCGCATTCACGAAGTGGATGCTAATCGTATCGCGACTCATATTGAATCCTTCAGTCTCTTTGATGTTCACTTTAAATTGACCTAAATGACCGTCTAAAAAAATAAATTGGCGATTTACAACAGTGTAAAAGCACTTTTTACATGTTAAATTGCCGAAATGATCAAGGTAAATGGCTGAACATAACATTGTTTTAGAATATTTGCTTAACTAATATAAAAGAAAATTCGAATAATAGTGGTTAAAAAAACGATGACGACAGCATTAAATGGACTTAAAGTTCTCGATTTCTCGACGCTCTTACCTGGACCTTTCGCCACAATGTATTTAGCCGATATGGGGGCAGAAGTCATCCATATTGAATCTCCATCACGTCCAGATCTCATTCGGATTATGCCGCCCTATGCAAATGGGCAGGCGACTGCACATAGTTATCTAAACCGAAATAAGCAGTCGATCGTTCTCGACTTAAAAGATGCTGCAAGTATTGATCTGATTAAGGCCAAGATTTCTGAGTTTGATATTGTGATTGAGCAGTTTCGGCCAGATGTCATGCGCCGTTTAGGGCTGGACTATGCCACCCTTGCAGAAATTAACCCGCGTTTAATTTATTGTTCAATTACAGGTTATGGCCAAACTGGAAGTTATAAAGATCGGGCTGGGCACGACATTAATTATTTAGCTTTAGCTGGTATTGCTGGGTATAGCGGCCGACAAGATAGCGGTCCGCCACCGCTTGGTATTCAGGTTGCCGATATTGCTGGTGGTTCATTACATGCAGTCATTGCGATCTTGGCTGCTGTAGTTGAACGCAGCCGTAGCGGTATAGGTCAATATATTGATATTTCCATGACGGACTGTGTTGCGAGTCTAAATAGCATGGCAGCTTCTGCCACACTTGCTGCACAAGTTGAACAGGCTCCCGAGCAGGGGATGCTCAATGGGGGGATTTTCTATGACTATTATATGACGCAAGATGGCCGTTATCTTTCTATCGGTAGCCTTGAACCACAATTTATGGCAGGTTTGTCTGCGGCATTAGACTTACCTGTATTATTACAAAAAGGTGCGTCATTAGATGAGCAAGATCGACAGGAAGTTAAGCAAGCCATTCAAGAAAAAATTAAAGCCAAAACATTTAAAGAATGGCATGAAATTTTTGCAAATCTCGATGTTTGTGTGGAACCCGTATTGAGTTTAAGTGAGGCTTTAAATTCACCGTTAGCACAACAACGTGGATGGATTGTGAATGTTCCTTTGCAAAATAATACGCCAGATACAGAACCACAAATTGCATGCCCAATTAAGTTTTCACGTTCGCAAATGCGATATTCCTTTGTAGGTCAAAAACTTGGCGAAGGGCAGTGGTGAGGTTAAGGGGCTATTTCTTATACAGTATGTATTGAAATTATTATCTGAATAATCAATTGATTAACATTTTGAATAATTTCTTTACATAAAATTAGCGTAACCTTTATAAACAAAGACATAAAAGGTTCGTAAACATGAAAACGCATAAATCTTTGATGGTTTCCTGTTTATCCGTTTTATCAATTACTCTTTTTGTTCAGCATGCACAAGCTGCTGCTGCATTTGACCCAAATGGTTCTTGGATGTTGGGTGATTGGAACGGGCAACGTACAGCGTTGCAAGCACAAGGTTATGATTTTTCTTTTGGATATACCGGTGAATATGCCGGTATTTTAGATTCCAAACAAACATCTACACACGGTAGTGCTTATACAGGGCAACTTGCTTTAGGTTCTCATTTGGACCTAGGTAAAATTTTAGGGTGGCAAGATACAGAAGCTCAAATCACATTAACTTATCGTGATGGGCAATCGCTTTCTGAACATTCTCCAGCATTGGCTGGGCACCAAAGTTCTGTTCAAGAAGTATGGGGCCGTGAACAAACTTGGCGTTTAACAGATTTATGGATCAAGAAAAAATTCCTTGATCAGAAGTTAGATGTTAAAGTGGGCCGTTTTGGTGAGGGTGAAGACTTTAATAGTTTTGACTGTGATTTCCAAAACTTGGCACTTTGTGGTTCACAAGTGGGTAACTGGGTGGGTGATCAGTGGTATAACTGGCCAGTTAGCCAATGGGCAATGCGTGTCAAATATAACTTGCAACCTGATTTATATACACAAGTGGGTGTATATGAATATAACCCTGAAAACTTGGAACGTGGCAAAGGCTTCAACCTAAGTACAGATGGTTCTCACGGTGCAATTATTCCAGCAGAAGTAGTTTGGTCACCTAAACTAGGTGTGCAAAGCATGCTTGGTGAATACCGTTTAGGTTATTACTATAGTACTGCCGATGCCAAAGAAATTGCAGATTCAACTAAAACATCTCATAAGCAAGGTGTTTGGGTAACTGCAAAACAGAAATTATTCCAGCCAGCTGATCAAGCTGACCGTGGTTTAACAGGGTTTGTGAACCTAACTTTCCACGACTCAGATACCAACAAAGTTGATAACATGCAAAATATAGGCTTAGTCTATAAAGGTTTGCTCAATCAACGTCCTCAAGATGAGTTGGCACTTGGTGTTGCTCGTATCCATATCAATGATGATTGGAACGATGTTCAAGCCAAAGAATACGACACCGAATATAATACCGAGCTTTACTATGGTATTCATGCCACTAACTGGCTAACTATTCGTCCAAATGTGCAATATGTTCGTCATGTTGGTGCATTAAAAAATGGTGATAACACTTGGGTAGGCGGTATTAAGTTCTCAACTGCATTCTAAGTAATTATTCCGAAAACGGATTGTCGAGGGTTAAATCATTGATTGAAGTATCCTGACCTTCCGTTTTTTCTTTATGCCTGAATTTTGTTTTAGACGTATTGGTGATGTCATTTTTCTATAAGTTTTTTGGCACATCTTTCCGATAAAAATGATGATTGATAAGAGGTGGTTTATGAATCAACCTTCTTCAAGATCAGGTTTAACGACTTTTACCGTAATTATTATTGGGTTATTGGCGTTATTCCTGCTAATTGGAGGTATTTGGCTCGCTACACTAGGCGGTTCAATTTACTATATTGTAGCTGGAGTCTTACTTCTCATTGTTGCATGGCAACTCTACAAGCGCGCTTCTGCTGCTTTGTGGGTTTATGCCGCATTAATGCTAGGTACTATTATCTGGAGTGTCTGGGAAGTTGGAACAGACTTTTGGGCGCTTGCACCACGTTTAGATATTTTAGGTATTCTTGGTTTATGGTTATTGGTTCCGGCTGTAACTCGTGGAATCAACAACCTTGGATCAAGTAAAGTTGCCTTATCTTCAACTTTAGCAATTGCAATCGTGTTGATGGTTTATTCTATCTTCAATGATCCGCAAGAAATTAATGGTGAAATCAAGACACCTCAACCAGAAACTGCTCAAGCCGTTCCGGGCGTTGCAGAGAGCGACTGGCCTGCTTATGGTCGTACTCAAGCTGGTGAACGTTATTCTCCATTGAAACAGATTAATGACCAGAACGTAAAAGATCTGAAAGTTGCCTGGACATTCCGTACTGGTGATTTCAAAACAGATAATGACTCTGGCGAAACAACCAATCAGGTTACACCAATTAAAATTGGTAATAACATGTTTATCTGTACGGCTCACCAGCAGTTAATTGCGATTGACCCAGCTACAGGTAAAGAAAAATGGCGTTTTGATCCGAAGCTTAAAACGGATAAATCGTTCCAGCATTTAACTTGTCGTGGTGTAATGTATTACGATGCAAACAACACAACTGAATTTGCGACAAGCTTACAAACTAAAAAGTCGACTTCAACTCAATGTCCACGTAAAGTCTTTGTTCCAGTCAATGACGGACGTTTAGTTGCTGTAAATGCTGACACAGGTAAAGCATGTACTGACTTTGGTCAAAATGGCGAAGTGAATTTACAAGAATTCATGCCATATGCTTATCCAGGTGGTTATAACCCAACATCTCCAGGTGTTGTTACTGGTTCAACAGTGGTTATTGCCGGTTCGGTTACCGACAACTATTCAAATAAAGAGCCATCAGGTGTTATCCGTGGATATGATGTAAACACTGGTAAGCTTCTTTGGGTATTTGATACTGGTGCAGCAGATCCAAATGCAATGCCAGGTGAAGGTACAACCTTTGTTCATAACTCACCAAATGCTTGGGCACCTTTAGCATACGATGCCAAACTTGATATCGTTTATGTTCCAACAGGTGTAGGTACTCCAGATATCTGGGGTGGTGACCGTACCGAGTTGAAAGAACGTTATGCGAACTCTATGTTAGCGATTAACGCTTCAACAGGTAAATTGATTTGGAACTTCCAGACAACCCATCACGATTTATGGGATATGGACGTACCGTCACAACCATCTTTGGCAGATATTAAAGACAAATCTGGTAAAACTGTTCCAGCAATTTATGTCTTGACCAAAACAGGTAATGCCTTTGTTCTTGATCGTCGTAATGGTCAGCCAATTGTTCCTGTAACTGAGAAACCAGTTCCACAAACAGTTAAACGCGGACCACAGACTAAAGGTGAGCATTATTCAAAAACTCAGCCATTCTCTGATTTGAACTTGGCACCACAAGATAAATTAACTGATAAAGATATGTGGGGTGCCACTATGCTTGATCAGCTTATGTGTCGTGTGTCTTTCAAACGCCTCAATTACGATGGTATTTATACGCCACCATCTGAAAACGGTACTTTAGTTTTCCCTGGTAACTTGGGTGTGTTTGAATGGGGCGGTATGTCAGTTAACCCTGACCGTCAAGTTGCTGTAATGAACCCGATTGGCTTGCCATTCGTGAGTCGTTTAATTCCTGCTGATCCAAACCGTGCGCAAACTGCAAAAGGTGCGGGAACTGAGCAGGGTGTACAGCCAATGTATGGCGTACCTTATGGTGTTGAAATCAGCGCATTCTTATCTCCACTTGGTTTACCTTGTAAACAACCTGCTTGGGGATATGTTGCTGGCGTAGATTTGAAAACTCACGAAGTCGTTTGGAAAAAACGTATTGGTACAATTCGTGACAGTTTACCGAACTTATTCCAGTTACCAGCTGTAAAAATTGGTGTTCCTGGTTTAGGTGGTTCTATTTCTACCGCAGGTAATGTCATGTTTGTTGGTGCAACTCAAGATAACTACATCCGTGCGTTTAACGTAACGAATGGTGAGAAACTTTGGGAAGCGCGTTTACCAGCAGGTGGACAAGCAACACCAATGACTTATGAAATTAATGGTAAACAATATGTTGTAATTATGGCCGGTGGTCATGGTTCATTTGGTACAAAAATGGGCGACTATTTAGTGGCTTATGCATTACCAGATAACAAATAAAAGTTTGCTATCAAAAAAGCCTGGATTTATCTGGGCTTTTTTTATGTCAATTTAGATTAAAGCTTATCAATAAAACCGTTATTAAATATGCAAAAAAAGCATTTTATTGATGAATAAAAGCTCGCTATGCTATCCGCCTTAATAATGAATCTACTAGCCATACGCCATGTATTTATATACCGATTTCGATCAGCAGCTGATTAATCAACGAGTTGCTCAGTTCCGCGATCAGACAGAGCGCTATTTAGCGGGCAAACTTTCTGAAGATGAATACCGCCCATTACGTTTGCAAAATGGTTTATATGTGCAACGTTATGCACCAATGCTACGTATTGCTGTGCCGTATGGCTTAATGAGCTCAAAACAATTACGTAAAATTGCTGAAGTATCAACTCAATATGACCGTGGCTATGCACACGTATCTACGCGTCAAAATATTCAGCTAAACTGGCCTGCACTTGAAGATGTGCCAGAAATTTTAGCTGAACTCGCAACTGTACAAATGCATGCCATTCAAACCAGTGGTAACTGTATTCGTAACACGACTACTGACCAATATGCAGGTGTAGTTGCTGGTGAAATTGCTGATCCACGCCCAACATGTGAATTGATTCGTCAGTGGAGTACATTCCACCCGGAATTTGCATTCTTACCACGTAAATTTAAAATAGCCGTTTCTGCACTTGAAGAAAAAGACCGTGCAGCAACAGCATTCCATGATATTGGTGTGTATATCGTGCGTAATGAAGCAGGCGAGATGGGCTACAAAATCATGGTGGGTGGTGGTTTAGGCCGTACTCCGATTATTGGTAGTGTCATTCGTGAGTTTTTACCACGTGAAGATTTAATTGCTTATTTAGAAGCAATTTTACGTGTTTATAACTTACATGGCCGTCGTGATAACAAGTATAAGGCGCGTATCAAAATCTTGGTTAAAGCATTAACGCCTGAAGTATTTGCACAGAAAGTTGAAGCTGAATTTGAACACACACGTGAAACATTAAAAATTCAGCCAGAAATCTTGAAAAAATTAGACGAAGAGTTCACGCCGTTTGATTATCAAGATTTAGAAGATGAAGACTTTACAGCTTTATTTGCTGAGCATCCAAAATTCAAACAATGGTTCAATATCAATACGCATGCACATAAAGTAAAAGGCTATCGTATTGTTACGATTTCTTTAAAACGTGCAGGTATCGCACCGGGCGATATGACCACTGAAGAAATGAACTTCATTGCAGATCTCGCTGATAAATATACGTTTGGTGAACTTCGTACGACTCACGAACAAAACATTGCTTTAGCAGATGTACCTCAAAAAGATTTGTTCGATGTATGGCAAGCGCTTGAACAACACAATATGGCACGTGCGCATATCGGCTTTATTACCGATATTATTAGCTGCCCGGGTGGTGATTTCTGTTCACTTGCAAATGCGAAATCAATTCCTATTGCTGAAGCGATTACACGCCGTTTTGAAGATTTAGATAAAGTTTATGATCTTGGTCATTTAGACTTAAATATTTCTGGCTGTATGAATGCTTGTGGTCACCACCACGTGGGTAACATCGGTATTTTAGGTGTAGATAAAAAAGGTGCTGAGTTCTATCAAATTACATTAGGTGGTAATTCAGACCATGATGCTTCAATTGGTGACATCTTAGGACCATCATTTGCAGCAGAAGCCGTGCCTGATGTCATTGAAGAAGTATTAAATACGTATCTTGATTTACGTACTGAAGGTGAGCGTTTCGTTGATACATATCGCCGTGTAGGAATTCAACCATTTAAGGAGCGTGCATATGCTTAATACAGCTCTACCTGTGCTTTATAAAGATGGCACGATTGCAGATAATACTTATCAAATCATTGCTGAAGATGGTGCGATTCCTCAAGGTGACGTTGTTTTAACAACAGCTCAGCTCGATCAACTGGCGAACATTCAAGGTAAAAAAGCTTTGTATGTGACTGTGAACGATTCACCAGAAGATCATACATTCCCACTTAGTGAACTTGATGCAATTTTTATTGAGTTCGCAGGTTTCGGAGATGGGCGAGGTTATTCATTCGCTGCATTATTACGTCGCCAAGGTTTCCAAGGTGAACTACGTGCAACAGGTGATGTATTTAAGGATGTCTTAAATTATTTAAAACGTTCAGGTTTTGATAGTTTTGTCATCAAAGAAGGTAAAGATGTGCAAGAAGCTGCTGCTGGTTTGCAAGACTTTACCCATCCTTATCAAGCTTCAACAGCTGTGCCAAAAGCAAGTTATCAAACTGGTGCTTAAATAGCTTCTAAGTGAAAAGGCTGAACTCAGGTTCAGCTTTTTTTATAAATAATTTTTAAATAAATGAATTGAAGAATAAAAATGTTCGCTTTAATTTCAAAAATAAATCCTGGCGCTTGGTGGTTAATATTCGCTATTGCAACGGATGTACTTTCAACCTTTTATTCAGCTAAAGGCAATGGATTAGTTAATAAAACTGCTCAGGGAATTGCTCTAGTTTTGTATATTATCTCTTTTGCATGCGCTGCTATTGCTTTGAAATATATGCAAGCTGGAATTTTATATGTGTTGTGGTCTGGGGTGGGGGTATTGGCGACCGCTTTTCTCGCAAAGATTTTTCTTGGGCAAAACATTGATGTCGCAGGATGGATTGGGATTAGTTTTATTACAGTCGGCTTAATGATTATTGCGCAATACTCTAATATCGATGTTTAAAGCCCTTATAGAAACACTGAGATCTCTATAAGGGCTAAAGAATTGAGTATCTAACTGGCAGTTAACCATCCATTTGACACCAAATTGATCAGTAAAAGCACCGTATAAAGCGCCCCAGAACGTTTTTTCTAGTGGCATTTCAATTTTGCCATTTACAGATAAGGCATCAAAAAGTTGCTTTGCCTTTTCTTGCTCATCTTTTTCAAGGTTAATTGCAATGTAATGATTATTGCCCTGAGTAAATACACTATTTGGTGTACAGAATTGATCAATGACATCTGATGCCATGAGTACAGTGTATTCGTTAATCGGCAGGGAAACATGAAGCACTAAATTTTTTTGAGCTTCCGATAACGTGACACCGTCATGAGGCGGCATATCGCTATAGCGGCTCAGCATGGCAAATTCACCGCCGAATACTGATTTATAAAAATTAAAAGCTTGCTCTGCCTGGCCTTGAAAATTGAGATAGTGATTGAGTTGCATTGTTATTGTCCATTGTTGTTTTCATTTAGAAGAATAAGTTAAAACGGAAAAGAGATTTTGTGGGTCATTTTTTGTAGTTTTTTCATAAAAAATCCCACCGAAGTGGGATTTTAAAAAAGGTTTTAATTAAAGAATTTCGATGGCAACAGCTGTTGCTTCCCCACCGCCGATGCAAAGAGCAGCGACACCCTTTTTACCACTAGTACGTTTAAGCGCATGAATAAGCGTAAGAATAATACGAGAACCTGTCGATCCTACAGGGTGACCAAGTGCACATGCTCCACCATGAATATTGACTTTTTCTGGATCAAGTTTGAAATCATCAATTGGACACATCGTTACCATAGCAAAAGCTTCATTAATTTCCCAAAGGTCAACGTCCTGAGCATTCCAACCTGCTTTTTTAAGTACTTTTTCAATAGCGCCAACAGGAGCAATTGTAAATTCTGAAGGATGTTGAGAATTTGACGCAGTGGCTATGATTTTTGCAAGTGGTTGTAAGCCGCGCTGTGCTGCAACTTCACTCGATGTTAAAACTAGTGCAGAAGCACCATCAGAAATTGAACTCGCGTTTGCAGCAGTAATTGTACCGTCTTTTGCAAAAGCTGGTTTAAGTGATGGGATTTTATCAATCTTGGCATTTAAAGGTTGTTCATCCTGATCGACAATGACATTACCTTTACGGGTAGAAACAGTAACAGGTACAATTTCATCTTTGAAATAGCCTTCAGTAATCGCAGTTTGAGCACGTTTTAAAGAACGAATTGCAAAGTCATCCATTTGCTCACGGGTATAACCACGTGTATTTGCCATATCTTGAGCAAATGAACCCATTAAACGACCAGTTTCAGCATCTTCTAAGCCATCAAAGAACATATGGTCTTTAATTTCACCGTGGCCCATACGGTATCCCGCACGTGCTTTGGGTAAGACATAAGGCGCATTGGTCATCGACTCCATACCACCGGCAACTACAATTTCAGCACTTCCTGCTTTAATCATATCAGCCGCTTGCATTACCGCTTTCATACCTGAACCACAAAGCTTATTAATTGTCACAGCTCCTGTTGAATCAGGTAAACCTGCTTTACGCATGGCTTGACGAGCAGGGCCTTGCTTTAAACCCGCTGGTAGTACGCAACCCATAATGACTTCTTCGACATCTGTAGGCTGTAAACCTGCTCGTGCGATTGCTTCTTTAATTGTTACCGCTCCTAATTCAGGAGCAGTTAGTCCTGATAGTGATCCTTGAAAACCACCCATAGCAGTACGAGCACCATTAACAATTACGATGTCAGTCATTGTTGTAATCTCCGATTGTTCTTAATCTCAAAATAAGAAATGTTTAAAACCTAAGCAGTATATTGCAAAACGAAGAACGGGTTAGCTTCTGCATTAGACTGTAGAGTTCTAACAATTTTTAAGCTCTTCTAAGCGCACATGGCCCATTTTGCTAAGAATTAATTTAAAGTTTTTAAACTGGTCATAAGAACAATAGATAAAACTGCCATTCGACTCGATGGGTAGTCCAGAACTACCTTGAAAAATAATACTATTTTGTTTTTTTCCAAAACGTTGTAATTTCATAGAACCGTAGTGATGGTTAAGATCTATAGAGGTCAATAATTCTTCATTTAAATCATGCTGTAGATTACGGTTATTATCTACAAAGCTGATTACGCGGTTATCCCAATTCGTATTGCAGACCAATTGATCAGAACTTGGACAAAGAACAACATTCTTATGCCTAATAATTGCGTCATATTTGGCTTTTTGTATATGAATTGTGAGTATACGCGGCGTATTTTTTAGTTCTACAGATGCCATAAATTGATGGTATAAAGGAATGGCTATAACTGACATAATCACAAGAATTACGAGTGTTATAGTGAGCTCAACTATAGTAAAACCAGGAGATTTAAACATTAAAAAACCTTAATATATGTATAAATAGAGCAATTTTATGTTTTCTGAC
>OJXO01000153.1_pt1 | contig 19651 bp, 18 predicted proteins | sample 1600721 | NCBI WGS metagenome assembly OJXO01 (sample SAMN04436634, study PRJEB24849) | human gut metagenome | biome: human gut; feature: NICU; material: stool | host: Homo sapiens | place: USA: Saint Louis, MO | collected 2010-01-30
AGCAAGGAGAGTTAACAAGATGGTTGGACTATTTCAGCATTTAGGACGTAGTGTACAAAACCGCCCTCACTTCTTTATTGCTTTAATTTTTGGAGTGATTGTTGCAAGTTTATTAGCATGGCTCACTTCATGGAAATGGTCTACCATTTTATTAGCAAGCTGGAATGGCTCGATCAGTTTATATTTACTCCATGTCTGGAAACTGATGAGAAGTGCCGACCATTCACAAATGCAACAGCAAGCCAAAAAACAGGACGAAAGTAAATGGGTCATTATGCTCATTGTTTTATTGGCCATCACAATGAGTCTAGTTGCGATTTTGGTACAACTTTCCCAGCTCCCTTCTGGGCATTATGAAAAGTTAGGACATGTAGCGTTAGCTTTACTTACCATTATTTCAGCATGGCTTTTCATGCATACCGTTTTCGCATTGCATTACGCCCATGACTTTTATATGGCTCTATCCAGAAATGAAGAGAACGGTGGGTTAGACTTCCCGGGTACCGAACATCCGACCTACCCTGACTTCTTATATTTTAGCTATATCATTGGCACCTCAGCACAAACCGCCGATGTTTCAATTACCAACAAACATATGCGTCTTTTAAACTTATTTCATGCTGTATTATCTTTTGGCTTCAACACGACCATTTTAGCGATTTGTATTAACGTTGCTGCTGGCTTTCTTACTAACTAGAACCTTTATTAAAAAACAAAAAAGCCCCATTTTGGGGGCTTTTAAGAATAATTATACTTACAACAGTTGGCCCATACTGCTTTGTTTTAAGCCTTCGCGCTGTTTGATCGTTTCAACATAACGTGTAATAACTGGGTGCGATTCAATCGTTTTCATTTTTAATTGCCATAATAGCATGGCTCCAACACTTACATCTGCAGCGGTAAATTGTTCACCACATACATACGGATTTGCTTCACTCAGTCCTTGAACTAAAGCTTGATAAGCATCGTTATAATCACCATAACCCACAAACATTTTTTGCTCAGGTGAGATCTCTATTCCTAAAGCTTTATCGACACCAGCAGCTTCCTAAGGACCTGCCATCATAAAGAGCCAACGATAGTACAAACCACGTTTCGGATCATCTAAAGCAGGTGCCAAACCTTTGTCACTAAATTTGTCTGCCAGATATGCACAAATTGCACCTAATTCATAAATAACGACATCGCCATCTACCAATACAGGCACTTTCCCAAAAGGGTTAAGCTTTAAATATTCGGGTGATTTCATCTCGGTTCGGTATGCTACTTCAATACGTTCACATTCCACGCCAAGCTCAACCAAAAGCCAGTCTATAACGACACCACGCGATTCATTGTTAGTATAAAGTTTAAGACTCATTCTTATTGCTCCTTGTTTATCGTGATTCCTAGTCTACAAATACCTTTTGTCAGTTTTTGTCAGTAGTCCTTTGCATTTCTTGTTTCCACCATCTTTGAAACAGATGTTTTTTAAATTCAGGATATATTTCCTCACTCATTTGCAAGTTATGAATACGATCTATCCGAAAATGGCGAAAGGCCTGCCGTAATTCACACCAAGCAGCAAGTACAACTTTGTCATGTAAATACCCTAAAGCAAAAGGCCAAAGAGAACGTTGACTTATACGCTTGTGTTCATCGCAATAATCGACTTTGATCTTTACTTGTTTACGAATCGCTAAACGTACTTGTTCTACTAAAGCTTCATCAACCGGATGCCAGTAATGTGTAACACCTAGCGTCATATCATCGATCAAATATTTCCGGTGCTCTGGTAAAACCGCATAAAGTTTAGAATAGATTGAAACAGCTGCCGATTTCATTGCCTGATCTGGAACGTCTTTCAACCACTCTAAAGCTAAAAATAGAGCCTCGGCTTCATTCTCATTAAAAGTAACCGGTGGTAATAAAATGTCTTCTTTAAGCTGAAACCCCAAACCTGCCGATGCATCTATTCTGACACCTTGAGCACGTAAACTATCAATATCACGGTAAATGCTGCGAATACTAATTCCCAAGCGTTCAGCCAAGACTTGAGCAGTAACGGGATAACGAGATTCACGGAGTTGCTGTAAAAGATTTAATAGACGAATAGAGCGGCTCATTTTTTCTCTTCTTATTGTTCTTTAGTTTTAAAAATAAGGAGGAATAAATTCCTCCTTCTTACATCATTTTAAATTACGCTACGTCTACAGTAGATAACTTTGCATACTCTCTTAAAAAGTTGTGCAGCTCAGATACATCTTTAGCAATGGTTAAAGGCTGGAACTGTTGTAGAACTTCGACCGAGTGCACTCCATAGCCCACCCCAATACGAGACATACCTAAACGCTGAGCCATTTCAAGGTCATAACTACTATCACCAATCATAACTGCCTGTTCGACACTTACTCCAGTTACAGTCAAGATTTCTTGTAACATGAGCGGGTCTGGTTTTGAACGGGTTTCATTGGCTGCTCGAGTAACATCAAACAGATGAGTACTCTGTGTTTTTGCAATCACACGGTCTAATCCACGACGGTTTTTACCCGTCGCAACTGCAAGTTTTAAACCTTGAGCTTTTAAGTCATGAAGTAGTTCAGAAATACCTTCAAACCATGCATCATTTGTCGAGTTGGCAATATAGTGATCGCCATATGCTTTTAAAATCGAATCATGCAAATCAGGTACTTCTGGAAATAAGGTCTGCATCACTTCCGGCAAACCTAAACCGATAATACTCTTTGCGGCTTTATCAGTCAGAGTTAACTTATGCTCTTCTGCCGCATGCTGTAAACTTGCAACAATCTGACCAACAGAATTATATAAAGTACCATCCCAGTCAAAAATCACTAATTCGGTTTTCAGACTCATTTTGCTACTCTCAAAGCCTCTAATAACTGGGTCATGTCTTCTGGCAACGGAGCTTCAATCGTTGGATAACCCGGAATATCCAAACGCATGGCATGTAAACACAAACGGCGTGCTTCAGGCCCCGTATATGCAGTGTTGTGCCCATATTTATCATCGCCCACCAACGGATGTCCAATACTTAAACCATGTACACGAATTTGATGGGTACGCCCTGATAAAGGAGATGCATGAACTAAAGTGGCATTTTTAAAGCGCTCTGCAACTACCCATTCGGTTTTACTTGGTTTACCTTCTTTAGATACACGTACACGACGTTCGCCATTGGCTAACTCATAACGAAATAAAGGCGCATCAATGAGCTGTTTATCAAGACTCACCTGACCTTTTACAATCGCTGCATAGGTCTTACGAATTTTGTGTTCACGCAACATATCTTGTAGCAGTTTTAAAGTGCTACGTTTCTTACTAATCATAACTAGACCAGAAGTGTCGCGGTCAATACGGTGAATCAATTCTAAATATTTTTTACCTGTTGCCGCGCGTAGTGCCTCAATCAAACCATAAGCCACGCCACTACCGCCATGTACAGCAATACCCGATGGTTTATTTACAACTAATAATCCTTCATCTTCATAGACCACACGGCTTAATAAACCTTGAGCCACGCTGTCGCTTACAGGAACAGCAGTTTCATCTTTTTGTTCATAGCGAATAGGCGCAACACGAATCTGGTCTCCAATTGCAAGTTTGGTCTCGGCTTTAATACGTTTTTTATTCACGCGAACCTGACCTTCACGAATCAAACGATAAATTCGACTCTTTGGCACACCCTTTAAACGTGAAAACAGGAAATTATCGATTCGTTGTCCTGCTTGATGCTCATCCACCTCAAACCAAGTGACACTTTGCCATTGCTGTGTAGAATTCATACTAATATTTAAACCTGAAATTTTACGAAATTTGATTAATAAATGACCGATTAGCTTAGTTTTTTCACAAGAAATCTAAGCTTAGCCCATAGGCAGATGCTGCAAGGTTTGATATAGTCAGCGCACGGATACCACCGTAAGTGAACATCTAAAGGGAAATTTCCCTGATTGAAACCTCAATCAAAATGATGCTTTCATCACCAGCTCGGACAGGTCCTAAAGAATTATGCCGACGCCGAAGGCTTATTATATCGGCAAAATGACAAACTGTTGCGTTAAATTCAGTTTGTTCAAAAAAATATGTTACCAACTCTAGTTGGTTATGGAACGTAAACTGATACACATCAGACAAATCGATCCTTAATGTTGCCTTCAGGCTAAAGCGTTGATGCATTGGAACTGCCGAAAGCACCGATACGATGAGCATTCCGTATCAAACTTCCAATAAAGAAGTCACTTCGCGCCCAATGACAGTGAAAGTCATTAACCAATGCACCGCTCACCCGCCAGTGAAGCAAAAAGGAATTCCGATTTAAAGGTTGAAGCAGTATTGCCTACATCACAGACGAGAATCGAAGCTAAGGCTAAATGTAGCCGGTAACAGATGACTCAGACCACAAGTATTTTGAGATCTGGGAAATGATCCGTCATGTTCGATGTTCGTTCAGAACCTTTAAGTTTGTTTGGTTTGTTTGTGTGAGTCACTATTAGGTGTCACACCCATGAAACGTATGTTGATTAATGCAACTCATGCCGAAGAAGTTCGCGTTGCACTTATCACTGGTAATCGTCTTTACGATTTTGATTTAGAGAATCGTACCCGAGAACAGAAAAAATCCAATATCTATAAAGGCCATGTCACCCGCGTAGAACCATCTTTAGAAGCTGTTTTTGTTGAATATGGCGCAGGTCGTCAAGGCTTCTTGTCTATGCGTGAAATTGCGAATAGCTATTTTCAGGCAGACCCACGTCAAACTTCAAACATTCGTGAACTTATTACTGAAGGCACAGAGCTTTTAGTTCAGGTTGAAAAAGAAGAACGTGGTAATAAAGGTGCAGCACTTTCTACGTTTATTTCCCTTGCAGGCCGTTATTTAGTTCTTATGCCAAATAACCCGAAAGGTGGCGGTATTAGCCGTCAAATTTCAGGTTCAGTACGTGAAGAATTAAAAGAAATTTTAGCTTCTTTAAATGTACCTCGTGGTATGAGCGTTATTGTACGTACCGCAGGTATTGGGCGTACCCAAGAAGAATTACAACTTGATTTGCAACACTTGCTTGACCTTTGGGCACAAATCCAAGGTACAGCGAGCTCAGGCCCATCTCCAATGCTTGTTCATCAGGAAGCGGGTGTGGTAACACGTGCAATTCGTGATTACTTACGTGATGACGTTGCTGAAATCTTAATTGATAGCGAACAGGCTTATAACGAAGCATATAACTTTGTTAAAGCAGTGATGCCGCGTCAATTAGACAAATTAAAAACTTATACTTTAAACGAGCCATTGTTTGCTCATTTTGGTATTGAAAGCCAAATTCAAACTGCTTATGAGCGTGAAGTAAAACTTCCTTCTGGCGGTTCAATCGTCATTGACCAGACTGAAGCTTTAGTTTCAATCGATATTAACTCTGCGAAATCGACTCGCGGTCATGATGTTGAAGAAACTGCACTGAACACCAACCTTGAAGCAGCAGAAGAAATTGCTCGCCAGCTTCGTTTACGTGACATTGGCGGTTTAGTTGTTATCGACTTCATCGATATGACTAAAGAACGCAATCAACGTATGGTTGAAGCAAAACTTCGTGAAGCAACACAAAGCGATCGTGCCCGTATCCAGTTCGGTCAATTGTCTCGTTTTGGCTTAATGGAAATGAGCCGTCAACGCTTACGCCCATCGCTTGAAGAAGCAACAGGTTATGTATGCCCTCGCTGTCATGGTACAGGAATGGTTCGTGACTTACGTTCGCTTTCTCTTTCAATTATGCGTAAAGTTGAAGAGATTGCACTTCGTGAACGTCATGGTGAAGTTCAGGTTGAAGTTCCAGTTGAAATCGCAGCCTTCTTGCTTAATGAAAAACGCCATAGTCTGGTGTATTTAGAGCAAACTTCTGGTGTACGTGTGACTGTATTGCCACACCCGCACTTAGAAACTCCACATTACGAAATTGCATATAACCCAGATGGCTTTGCTCCATCTAGCTATGAACGTACAGAAGCAACCCGTTCTAGCGAGAAAGAGTTAGGTTATGAGTCTTCTGAATGGCATTTAGAAGAAGCAGATCATGGCCATGCTCATGTAACTGCTACAGCTTCAACTCATGCTGCGGCTCAGAAAAAAGCAAATCATGCAACTCAACCTGTAGCACAACCTTCTGCTCAAAAAGCAGCAAGCCCTTGTGCATGGTTAGAAAACCTGTTTGTTCAAAAACAAGCGCAAACAGTTGACCAATCTCGTTCAGCACAAAATGCTGCTGCTGCGATTGAGCAAATGGTGAATACAGGCGCGGTAAGCCGCGGACAGTTCGGTCAAGTAGCCGTACCTGCTGTTGCAGAAGTTGCGCCAGTTCAATCAAATAATGCTTATATTTCACAGTCACCTGTGAAACAAGACGTTCGTGAACATGTTGAAAAAGATGATAAATCTCAGCAACAACGTCAGAACAACAAAAAGCGTAAACATAAAGAGCAACGTGAACAACATCACCAATCACATGAACAGCAACATCAAGTTCATGAAGAAGTGGTTCAATTGTCACGCCAAGAACAACGTGAGTTAAAACGTCAGCAAAAACGTCAACAGCAGCAAGATCAGCAACATCAAAATAATGATGTACAACACACTGAAAATGCTGTGCCACGTCGTGACCGTAATAATCAACAACGTCCAAACCGTCCAAATCGCCACCGCGATCCAAGTGTATTAAATGAAAATCAAAATACACCGGTTGTTGTTGATGAAAAACAAATTAAGGTTGATGTGATTGATGCACCTAAGCATGATGTCATGAACACTGCTTTAATCATCAATGTTGATCAAGGTCAAAGTGAGATTGTTGCACTTACACCTGAGCGTCGTCACGTTGAGCGAGTTGAAACGACTTCTACTGAAGTTGCTCAAGAGCCAACTCCAGCTCCTGTTGTAGCCGAGAAAGCTGCTGTAGTTGAAACCAAAGAAGAAGCTCAGCCAAGCCAAGAAGCTGCTCAGCCACAAATCAAACGTGCTAGCAATGACCCTCGTATGCGTCGTCGTCAGCAACGTGAGGCTAAACACGCTAAGGCAGCTACGCCATCTATTGCGCCATCGCAAATTCCAACTTTGGCACAACACACAATCGGTAGTTTAATCCGTCATGTGTATGGTGAAGATTGCACCGTATTGATTGAACAATTTGGTCTAGTCCCAACGTTTAATCGTGCTTTGCAGAAATTTGCAGAACAGTACGCAAGTACGTTAGTAGTTGAAGTTACTGCTGAAACGGAAGAGAAAAAGCCGGTAACTCGTGATGCAGTACTTCCAAGCCACAAACCGGCTGAAGAAGCAGAACCTGCACCAGTACTTCCGCTTACTCCGCCGCAAGCACCAGCTCCACGTGTTGCAAATGACCCGCGTGAGCGTCGTCGTTTAGCAAAACTTGCTGCGGAACAAGCATTTGAGCAAGTGAAACAACAACATTCTGCTCAAGAAGAAGTTGCTACTCCTGCTCCTGTAGCAGAAGAAACCGTTGATGCTCCAACTGCTGAAACACAAGCAACAGTTGAACCAGCACAACAACCGCTTGAACTTAATCAGTCAACTGAAGTCGTACAACCTGAAGCTGCTCCTGCAGAGGAAAAAGCTACAGAAGAAACAGTAGCTGAAGCTCCTGCGGCAAAGGAACCTGCGCCATCAAAAGCAGCAAGCAAAGCGAAAGCAGCGGCTGAAGAAACAGTAGTTCCGACTGAAGCAACAACTGATGCCGAATCAGAAGACGTTAAGGCAGATAAGGACAAACCGAGTCGCCCTCGTCGCCCTCGTGGCCGTCCGCCAAAAAAAGCTAATCCTGTAGCTGAGTAAGCCATTTGCTCAATTGCAGCTAATTTAAACAAACCTAGTCATTTCGATGACTAGGTTTTTTTTGTTATTTTTAGCCAATTAGGTTGATTGCACTAGAAGAAAAGTTTTAAAAGCATGGTGAACCATGAAAACTATTGGACTTTTTGCCCACACAACCTTTTTTGGATTGATCGAAAAATAAATAGGATTGATATGAGCCAGACAACACAGACCGATATCATTACGCTTGGTGATGTTGCCACAAGACTTCCTAGCTTCATTCCCAAAGTACCCCATATCCTAAATGGTCTTAAACAGGCTTATTTAAGAACATCAAATACTCCAACAGGTTTGGGTATTGCTTTTGAAAAAGCTGTTAAAAGAAATCCGAAAGGCACGGCATTATTATTTGAAGATCAAAGTTATTCTTATGAAGCTTTAAATGAATGGGCAAACCAGATTTCCCATTACTACCTCTCTCTCGGAGCGCGTAAAGGGGACGTCATAGCTGTAATGATTGAAAACCGCTCTGAGCTGATTGCAACAATTGTTGGTTTAGCCAAAATTGGTGTGACAATTGCACTTGTAAATACATCTCAAGTCGGTAAGGTTCTCGCTCATAGCATCAATCTTGTAAAACCTATTGCCGTTATTGCGGGTGAAGAAGTCCGAGCTGCTATTGATGAAATTCGTCAGGACTTAAATGTACCTAAAGACCGCTTCCACTGGTTCGCAGATCAGGCAACACGTCAAAACTCGGGTACAGCGCCTGAAGGCTATGTCAATCTTGCGGATCAAATTGATCAATTTCCAAAATTCAATCCGTCTACTACCCGCTCTGTCACTGGTAACGATGGTCTGTTCTATATCTACACATCAGGTACAACAGGTTTACCAAAGGCGGTTATTTTCAAGCACAGTCGCTGGACATTAGCGTATGGCACCTATGGTCATATCTTAAACTTAGGACCAGATGACGTCATGTACGTGACCTTACCGCTTTACCATGCAACAGGCGTGGTGGTTTGCTGGTGTGGCGTTATCGCGGGCAGTGCAACACTTGCGATTCGACGTAAATATTCGACTAGCGCATTCTGGAAAGATGTTCAAAAATTTAATGCATCTGCCATTGGGTATGTTGGTGAACTTTGCCGCTACTTGATGGATGCTCCTGTCACCGAGCTTGACCGCAACCATCGTGTAACCAAAATGATTGGTAATGGTATGCGCCCAAATATCTGGGACAAGTTCAAACAACGCTTTGGTGTTAAAGAGGTACTTGAGCTTTATGCATCGAGTGAAGGCAATGTTGGATTTAGTAATATTTTCAACTTTGACAATACGGTTGGCTTCTCTCCTACTCCATATGCCATTATCCAGTTCGATAAAGAGAAAAATGAACCAATACGCGATAAAAATGGCTGGTGCCAGAAAGTAAAAGCAGGTGAAGTTGGCCTACTCATCGGGAAAATTACCAGCCGCTCGCCATTTGATGGCTACACCGACCCTGAAAAGAACAAGTCTGTGATCTGGAAAGATGTTTTCAAGAAAGGTGATTCTTATTTCAACACAGGTGATTTGGTCCGTGACATCGGCTTCCGTCATGCCCAGTTTGTTGACCGCCTAGGTGATACTTTCCGATGGAAAGGTGAAAACGTATCAACGACTGAAGTTGAAAATATGGTATGCGAATACGACAAAATTGCCGAAGCTGTCGTTTATGGGGTAGAAATTCCAAATACCAATGGCCGTGCCGGTATGGCAGCGATCACTCTCGCAGATGGTGAAGAGCTAAATGATGCTGATTTAACCGAAATGGTGACCGTATTTAAGAAATGTTTACCTACCTATGCAGTACCTGTATTTTTACGTGTACAAAAAAAGGTCGAAACAACAGGTACATTTAAATATCAGAAGAATAAACTGAAGGAAGAAGCGTTTAATCCAAGCAAAACTTCTGAACGTTTACTCGCTTTATTACCTGGTGCAAGCAGTTATTGTGATATCACAACTGAAATTTTTGACAATATTCAGGCGTATAAATACCGTTTTTAGTTTATTTTTTAGCTAAACAAGAGGAAATCGTGCTTTTTATAAGCAATCATGCAAATGTTTTTAAATTTCCTCTTGTGTTAGTTGAATAACTTGCTAAAATACGCGACATCAAAACGATACAGTGTTTAGAAGTGTTACTTCTCTCTGAGTCAGTTCGAGTTTGATTGCTAAAGAAAATTATAGATTTTCTCCCGCATTCAAGTAAAACAAGGTTTTACTTAATTCTCGCTCAGGGTCGTTAGCTCAGTTGGTAGAGCAGCGGACTTTTAATCCGTTGGTCCCGCGTTCGAGTCGCGGACGACCCACCAAATTCTAAAAAGCCTCTCAGTTCGAGAGGCTTTTTTTATTGTTATCCTATTTTCTTTTTATGACTAAAAGATGACGATACATTTGCGATTTAAAACTTCCCCCACCCAATTCATAAAAACTTCTAGTCGCTTTGGAATATAACTCCTGTTGGGATACAAAATATTAAGTGGAAGCGATGGTGCACTGTAAGCACTCAGCACCTCAACTAAAATCCCCTGTTCAATTTTATCCTGAACATCATAATAAGGAAGTTGAATAATTCCCAAACCTGCACAAGCAGCGGCGATATAGGCCTCGGTATTGTTCACGCTTAAAGCACTATCCATCATCACAGTTCCACCTTGATATATAAATTCTCCCTGCTTTTCTCCTACAGCTCCTGCGTAATTAATTAATTTATGCTGTTCAAGATCATTTAACTGCTCAGGAATACCATAATCTTGTAAATATTGCGGGCTGGCACAATTCACCATCACCAAATGACCAATAAATCTTGCAATTAAACTGCTGTTATCTAGCTCTCCTACCCGAACAACACAGTCAATTCCCTTTTCAATTAAGTCAGTCAGGTCATCAGAACTATTGAGCTGCAAATGAATATCCGGATAACGATGATAAAAATCAGGCAGTTCAGGAATAATCACTTGATGCACAATCCGGCTAGGCATCGAAATTTTTAATGTGCCACGGTAATGCTGTTTTTGTGTCTGGATCAACTGTTCTAATTGTTCATAATCAAACAACAGGTTTTGGCATTCTGGCAATATTCGTTGGCCATCTTGAGTAAGACTGACTTTACGGGTAGTACGATGAAATAAGCGTACTCCATAGTGAGTTTCTAACTGTTGAATGGCACTCGTCACTGTCGAGCGAGGTAGATCAAGCTGATTTGCTACTTCACTAAAGCTTTGTCGTTTAGCGACTTCTGTAAAAATATAAAATTGCTGCAACCGATCCATTTTAATTGTTCGTATTTTCTGAATAGTTAAACCAAACTAGCATAATTGATCACAAATTACTGCCAATCTAAACTTAAAAACGCTAAAACAATTCATCATAGGAACAATCATCATGACAACTCATAGCCTCAAAGATAAAGTTGTATTGATTACTGGCGGTGCTAAAAACCTAGGCGGACTCATTAGTCGTAAATTTGCAGAACAGGGTGCAAAACTCGCAATTCATTATAATAGTTCGGAAACTCAGGCAGATGCAGAGCAGACTTTAGCAGATGTTAAAGCATTGGGTGCAGATGCAATTCTAATTCAGGCAGATCTAACTCATATTGAAAATATTGAAAAACTGTTTATAGATACGAAACAACATTTTGGTGGTATCGATATTGCGATTAATACCGTCGGAAAAGTCCTTAAAAAACCGTTTTTAGAAACCACCAAACAAGAGTTTGATAGCATGAGTGATATCAACTCAAAAATTGCCTATTTCTTTATTCAATCGGCGGGTCGACATTTAAATAACGGCGGAAAAATCTGTTCCATCGTAACTTCTCTTCTTGCAGCTTACACAGGGTTCTATTCAACCTATGAAGGTTTAAAAGCACCTGTTGAGCATTACACCCGCGCTGCATCGAAAGAATTTGGAGATCGCCAAATTTCTGTGACTGCTGTTGCACCGGGACCAATGGACACACCATTCTTTTATGGTCAAGAGTCTGCCGAAGCAGTCGCTTACCATAAATCAGCTTCAGCTTTAGGTGGGCTTACTAAAATTGAAGATATTGAACCTCTAGTTCGCTTCTTAGTCACCGACGGTTGGTGGATTACAGGTCAGACGATTTTCGCAAATGGTGGTTATACCACCCGCTAAAATTACAAAAGCCGTATCTCATCGTGCGGCTTTTCTTTATAATGCATTGATTATAAGAACTCTTCGAGTACCGAGTTTAAGAAAATATGCCCCTGCTCTGTACAAGCCAAACGATCGCTATCCTCTACCAATAACTCTCTCGAACGCAATGAAGTAAGCAGATCATTTAAATCATCTAAACTTAAGCCTGTACGCTGTTCATATAACTCAGCTTTTACCCCATCATTTAAACGTAAAGCGTTCATCATAAACTCAAAAGGTAGTTCATCTGCTTCAATCTTTTTCATTTGCAAATGTTCGGCTGGAACCTTAGCCAAATAGTCTTTCGGTAAACGAGTCTTTTGAAAACGATATACACCATCTGGTCGGGTTACTTTGCCATGTGCTCCTGCACCAATCGCAAGATAATCACCAAATTGCCAATAATTTAAATTATGAGCTGAAGGCTGCTCTTTACGCCAAGCTGACACTTCATAATTGATAAAGCCATTTGCTTTTAGATAGGCTTCACCTTGCTCTTGAATATCTTCTAACACCTCATCTTGAGGTAAAACAGGTTGTGTTCGGAAAAATACAGTATTTGGTTCAATGGTCAGTTGATACCAGCTGATATGTGTTGCACCCTGCTCTACAGCCGTCTTTAAATCATAAAGAGCTTGCTCTAGTGTTTGTTCTGGCAAGCCATGCATCAAATCGACATTAACTCGCTTAAAACCTGCTTGTCGTGCCTGCTCAATTGCATCCATAGCATTGTTGGCTGAATGAATACGCCCAAGCTTTTGCAGGTGATCGGTATTAAAAGTCTGTACACCAATCGATAAACGATTAATTCCTGCTTCTAAATAGCCTGCAAACGGGTCATGTTCTAGTGTTCCCGGATTAGCTTCTAAAGTAATTTCACAGTCATCTTCAAAGTTAAGCAGCGATTTAAGCTGTTCAAATAGCCATGCATAACCTTTAGCAGAAATAAGTGAAGGTGTTCCACCACCAATAAATACACTGTGAATTGAACGTCCTTGTGCCATCTCGACTTGAGTTTCAAAGTCGGCTACCAATGCTTTTAAATAAGTTTGCTCGAGTTCTGCCGAAAGCGCACCATCAGGCACCGCATGTGAGTTAAAGTCGCAATAGGGACATTTACGCACGCACCAAGGCATGTGGATATATAAAGATAAAGGAACAGAAGCAGGATTTAATACGGCCAAGGAACAGGGTCCAATTTACACAATATTTCTATTTTAACATGACTGCATCAATGGGCTTATGAAAACATACCTTAATTGCTTTAGACTGTTTTTAAACATACTTAAATATTGATAAAAATGATGAAATTCTCTAGTCAACTTTTCCTGATCTTACCCTTAGCTATGGGAATCGGTGTTGCCATGGCTTTTCAGACTGCAATTAATGCTCAGCTTCGTGAGCAATTACACTCACCTTTGCAAGCAGCATTGTTATCATTTTTCATAGGTACTATCGTCTTAGCCATTATGGTGTTCTTCCAAAGTGCCGAGAAACCGAGTTTAAGTGAAATATCCAATATTCCATGGCTTCTCTGGACCGGAGGATTTCTTGGGGTTTATGCAATTAGCATGAGCATTTATACTGCACCTAAGCTTGGTTTTTTAACCTTTACAGGGTTAGTCGTTTTTGGGCAATTGGTCATTTCTATGTTACTTGACCATTTTGGCTGGTTAGGTACCGAAAAGACACCTGTTACATGGCAACGGTTTCTAGGTGGAGTGGTCATCTTTGTTGGTGTATTACTTACCTTGCAACGCTAGTTTCATTTTTTATATTTATAAAGAGTACCTTTTGTGTCGAATGTCACGTCGTTTCGGTCTGAATTAAAACAACTCTTCCATTTAATGTTACCTATTTTAATTACGCAGTTTGCTCAAGCAGGGTTCGGGTTAATTGATACCATTATGGCTGGGCATTTATCTGCCGCAGACTTAGCCGCTATTGCGGTAGGTGTAGGCTTATGGATTCCAGTCATGCTCTTGTTCAGTGGCATCATGATTGCAACCACACCATTAGTTGCCGAAGCAAAAGGCGCTAGAAATACAGAGCAAATTCCAGTGATTGTCCGCCAATCATTATGGGTTGCAGTAATTCTAGGGGTATTGGCAATGCTCATTTTGCAGCTTATGCCATTTTTCTTACATGTGTTTGGCGTACCAGAAAGTTTACAACCTAAAGCCAGTTTATTCTTACATGCAATTGGTTTGGGTATGCCCGCTGTAACCATGTATGCAGCGCTCCGAGGCTATTCCGAAGCATTAGGTCATCCCCGCCCTGTCACGGTCATTAGCTTACTAGCCTTAGTGGTTTTAATCCCGCTTAACATGATTTTTATGTATGGCTTAGGACCAATACCTGCTTTGGGTAGCGCAGGCTGTGGTTTTGCAACATCCATTTTACAGTGGCTGATGCTCATTACGTTAGCAGGCTATATTTATAAGGCTTCGGCTTATCGAAACACATCTATTTTTAGCAGATTCGATAAAATTAACCTGACTTGGGTTAAAAGAATTTTACAGCTTGGTCTGCCAATTGGTTTAGCTGTGTTTTTTGAAGTGAGTATTTTTAGTACAGGGGCATTGGTCCTTAGCCCTCTAGGAGAAGTCTTTATTGCCGCACACCAAGTAGCGATTTCAGTCACTTCGGTATTGTTTATGATTCCACTTTCTCTTGCCATTGCTTTAACTATTCGCGTGGGGACGTATTATGGTGAAAAGAACTGGGCTTCCATGTACCAAGTACAAAAAATTGGTCTAAGCACAGCAGTATTTTTTGCTCTATTGACCATGTCTTTTATTGCTCTAGGCCGTGAACAAATTGTCTCGGTTTATACTCAAGATATAAATGTTGTGCCGGTTGCCATGTATTTGCTCTGGTTTGCAATGGCATATCAATTAATGGATGCTCTACAAGTCAGCGCTGCCGGCTGTTTAAGAGGTATGCAAGATACTCAGGCACCGATGTGGATCACCTTAATGGCGTATTGGGTAATTGCTTTTCCAATCGGTCTTTATTTAGCGCGTTATACCGATTGGGGCGTAGCTGGTGTGTGGTTAGGTTTAATTATTGGTTTAAGTATTGCCTGTGTTTTATTGCTCTCACGACTCTATTTGAATACCAAACGTTTAAGTCAAACCTAATAAAAAAGCCGATGAAACATCGGCTTTTTTTATTTTATGCAGTCTTTGCCCGTGGGCTTGCTCCAATTTGCCAGACAAATGGTAAATCCGTACGGTTTACTTCCCAATCTCCAATCACCTTTTCTTTGTAAATAAGCGGATTATGTGAAGACACTGTCCGAGCATTACGCCAAAAACGGTCAAGTTGTTTCACTTGGCTGCTCGCCGATGCCCCTAAAGCATTAAATAACTGGCTTGTTAAATCGAGTACTAGATTAGAAATCACCACCTGCCCTTGTGCCGACTCAAGCTCGGCATCTACATTGAATTGATGCTCTTTCACTTCGGATTCGGCAAAATGGCTTTCATAGGCTTTTTGCAGTGCCTCAGCGGTTTTTAACGTAATTGCTTCACTTGCATACGCTTGAGCTGAGGCTTTGCCGACCACTTGTAAAACTTGTGGGTCGTGACGAACCAAGTCACCATTACCATGACTAAAAATACGTTTACGTTCACGAATTTCCTGACTAAACGTCTCAACCGCGGCACGCGCAATACCCGTTAAAGTTGCAAGATGCACCACCTGATAAAAAGCGGTCTGATATTTAAAACGTTGGTCAAATGGAATAAGGTGTGAAGCTGGCAAATGGACCTGATGTACTTTTAAAGTACCGCTGCCCGTTGTCTTTTGACCAAAACCATCCCAGTCATCAATCACGCTCACCCCTGTTTCATGGCGGTAAATAGCAGCAATCACATGACGGTCATTTACTTCATCGTAAGCAAATAAATCAATCCAGTCTGCAAAAATACTTCCTGTTGAATAGTACTTTTCACCATTTACTACTAAGTTACCCGAAGCGTCTTTGGTGACACGTGTAACAACATCGCCAATCTGTACGTTTCCAACTTCTGTCCACGCATTCCCGACTAAATCACCTTGTACAAAGCGCTGAAACCAGACTTCCTGAGAATGCTCTTTATGAGCAACCAAGCGGTCTTCAACAAATGCAAAATGACCTCGTAGAGCTTGCACAATATTGGAGTCAGCTTCTGCTAACTCTGCCAAAAGCTGGAACAGTTGAGGTAATGAAACCCCATCTCCACCATATTTACGGGGTATTCGTACAGCGCCCAATTTGGCTTCTTTTAACCACTGAATCGGCTCAAAAGGCAAGATTCGCTCTTTTTCCCGTTGAATTGCACCTTGTGCAATTTTTTCGAAAATGGGACGGAATCTGTTTGCAACCTTTTCGTAATCAGCACCGACCGACAGTTCTTCTAATTCAATTTGAGCTGTTGTCATCGTTATTCTCCTAATTTTGTTTTTTCTTTCAATTTAGCTCCATGCATGACGAGGTGGCTGAACCCCATTGAGATAATAGTTACCAACAATGTGATATTTCCAACGCACAGGGTCATGCAAAGTGTGGGTACGGGCATTGCGCCAGTGACGGTCAAGGTTGAGTTCAGATAAAGTAGAACGCGTACCCGATAACTCAAAAAGTTTATTGGCTGCCAAAATAGCAATTTCTGTGGTGAGTACTTTTGCCTCGGCAACCAATAGAGTGGCTTGGTTTACATGTTCTTCGGTGGTGTTGGCAATGGCCTGATCAATTGCATCTCCAGCCAAATCCAATACCGCTTCTGCTGCACGCAGTTTGATTTTTAGGTCACCAATATTTGCAATGGTGTAAGGGTCATCACTGGCTTTTTCCAGACCTGAATCAATCCATGCACGGCTATGATTTTTGACATATTGAATCGTTTCTTCAATTGCACCACGTGCAATACCGGCATCGACGGCAGCCTGAATAAACTGAGAAATAGCACCTGCTGGTGTTGGGCGCTCAAATGCTTGGTAAATCGGGACTAAATATTCTTCACGTACTGGAACCTGATTCAGCTCTACCGTGCCGCTAGCCGTGGTACGTTGTCCAAAACCAGACCAATCATTAATAATATTGACCCCAGATGTTTCACGTGGCACAAGTGCAGCATAAGGTTGTCCTTGTTCATTTATAGCAACAATTGGAATCCAATGTGCAAGCAAGGCACCCGTTGCAAAGAATTTCTTGCCGTTAATTTCATAACCGTGCTCGGTCTTTCGCAATGTGGTAGTGAGGTCCGCGACTGTCTTACTGTGCTTTTCGGAAAATGCATTGCCAAAACGAATTCCTCTTAACACCAAGTTAAAGAAGAACTGTTGCTGTTCAGGTTTCGCATCTAGTCTTAAATGTTCAATAAAAGCCAAGTGGTTTTGAGGCAACTGAGCAAGAGAAGGGTCAACACTCGCAATTGTTTTGATCACTTCCGCTAAAGTTCGATACTTGACTTGCGCCCCACCAAATTGCTTAGGTACTGTAATGGCCCACAAGCCACTTTGTGAGAACTGTTGAATTTCATTTAAGGGTAGACGGCGCTCTCTATCTCGATCTGATGCTTCTTGGGCAAACTCTTGAGCAAGTTGCTTGGCAACCTCTATTGCCTCTTCATCAGAACGAATAATATGTGCGTCTTTTGACTGCTCAAATACAGATAAAGGAACCGCTTGAGAGCGCCCATAGGACGAATTTAGACTGGTCATAACTTTTATTGTCTCTATTTCTTATTTAACATGCCCTTCACCTTAGCACTAAAAAAACAGCGACTTTATAGATATTAAAGCTTTGTTTATGAAATGAATTTTCAAAAGCTTTTCATATTTTTTACTATAAAAATAACATTTTGTTTTTCGAAAATTTTCTTACAGGAGATAAACAATTTCTTATAGGCTTTTTAAGTTTTGTCACCTATGATCAAACCTAGGCAATATTATGTTGTAGTCAATGAGGTATCGAAGATATGGCAAAGAATGCAAGTTCACCTGGCAAACGATTTATGAAACTTGCAGGAATGACCGCGAGCATTGCAACAAAAACCGTTTCTAACTCGATTCGAAACCTGACTGCGGATGAAGAACAGAAACTGGCTGCAAAAACAAAATTATTTCAAGATATCGGGCTTCAAATTGCAGACACCTTGGGAGAAATGAAAGGTGCGGTCATGAAGGTCGGGCAAATTGCATCGCAATATAAAGATATCTTCCCGCCCGAAGTCGCCAAAGCGATATCAAAACTACAACGCCAAGCTCCAGCTATGCCTTTTGCAGCGATTCAGCAACAAGTTGAACGTGAGCTTGGCAAGCCGTTGAATGTTGCCTTTAAATCTTTTGAACAAGAACCTTTTGCTGCTGCATCGATTGGGCAAGTTCACAAAGCTGTTCTGCCAAGTGGCGAACAAGTTGTGGTTAAAGTTCAATATCCCGGTGTTGATGAAGCCTGTGAAAGTGACTTAAAACAAGTACGTTTAGCCCTTCGCTTAATGGGTGTACTTAAGATTGATAAAAAGCTACAAGATCAGCTTTTTGCAGAGATTCAAGATAGTCTATCAGCAGAGCTTAACTATGAAATCGAAGCTCAAAATCTTGAAGTCTTTAAAACTTTTCATAGTAAATTAGACGACAAAATTATTATCCCGACTGTTTATAAAGATTACTCTTCAAGACGTATTTTAACCTTAAGCCTTGAACAAGGTGACAGCATTGAAACTGCTAGTTCTTGGCCTATCGAAATTCGAAACACAATTGGCCGTCGTCTAATCCGCGCTTTAGGTCAAGAAATGTTCTTTTTAAAACGTTTCCACTGTGACCCTCACCCAGGTAACTTTGCCTTCCGCCAAGATGGTAGTGTGATTATTTATGACTATGGCAGTGTTAAAACACTTTCCAATGAAATTGTGTATAGTTTCAAACGACTGGTGAATGCAGCTCGCCATGAAGATATCGATTTAATTGAAACAGAATTACTCGAACTACATTCACTAGCAGAAAAAGGTAAATTCCCGAGCGATCTTTATAAACTCTGGATTGAAGTGTTGTTACGTCCACTTACCACAACCTATGATTTTGCAGAGAATTCATCCCATCATGATGGTATGCTACTCGTGAAGAAATCTTTAAAATATTGGGATGTCTTTAAGCCTTCACCAGATACATTAATGGTCAATAGAACCATTTCAGGACACTACTGGAACCTCATTCACTTAAAAGTGCATGACAATCTTAACGATCTATTTGAAGAGCTTGTACCACTTTCTAACTAACTTAATTTACTTATCAATGTAGCCTTTTTAGGGTTACATTGACTTATTGAGTGTTATGTTATAACATTTCTTTAATCAAAAATAATTTAGGACAATCTCTCATGCGTAAAGATATTCATCCTGCTTACCAACAAGTGTTATTTCATGACACCAATGCAGACGTATACTTCTTAATTGGTAGTACTATTCAGACTAAACAAACCAAAGAATATCAAGGACAAGTCTATCCTTATGTGACTCTTGATATTTCAAGTGCTTCACATCCTTTCTATACAGGTGAAGTACGTCAAGCAAGTAATGAAGGGCGTGTTGCAAGCTTTAACAAACGCTTCGCTCGCTTTAATCGTAAGAGTTAATC
>OJXO01000161.1_pt1 | contig 19041 bp, 13 predicted proteins | sample 1600721 | NCBI WGS metagenome assembly OJXO01 (sample SAMN04436634, study PRJEB24849) | human gut metagenome | biome: human gut; feature: NICU; material: stool | host: Homo sapiens | place: USA: Saint Louis, MO | collected 2010-01-30
AGTAATAGTACATCGCTAAGTGATAGTGTAAAAGCGAGTCAATCATTATCAACAAAAGAATCAACAAGTAAGAGTCTCTCAGGTTCGTTAAGTGCGTCAACGTCGAATAGTGCATCAATAAAAGCGAGTGAATCAGCAAGCACAAGTAAGAAGTTATCAGAATCAGCGAGTACGTCGATGTCTGATAGCGCATCAATAAAAGCGAGCGAATCAGCAAGTACAAGTAAGAAGTTATCAGAATCAGCGAGTACGTCGACGTCTGATAGCGCATCAATAAAAGCAAGCGAATCAGCAAGTACAAGTAAGAAGTTATCAGAATCAGCGAGTACGTCGATGTCTGATAGCGCATCAATAAAAGCGAGCGAATCAGCGAGTACAAGTAAGAAGTTATCAGAATCAGCGAGTACGTCGACTTCAGATAGTGCATCAACATCAATGAGTGAGAGTGACTCAACAAGTGAAAGTACATCGTTAAGTGACTCGACAAGTGCGAGTCTTTCAGAATCGACAAGTACATCAACATCCGACAGTGCGTCCACATCAACGAGTGAGAGTGACTCAAACAGTACAAGTACGTCATTGAGTGAGTCGACAAGCACAAGTCTTTCAGAATCAACGAGTACGTCAACATCAGATAGTGCGTCAACGTCAGCAAGTGTGAGTGACTCCAATAGCGCAAGTACGTCATTAAGAGAATCGACAAGTACATCGACATCTGACAGTGCGTCAACATCAACGAGCGAGAGCGACTCCGATAGCGCAAGTACATCGTTGAGTGGCTCATCAAGTACAAGCGTTTCAGATTCAACAAGCGCGTCAACATCAGAAAGTGCATCCACATCAATGAGTGTAAGCGACTCAAATAGTGCCAGCATATCTTTAAGTGAGTCGACAAGCACAAGCGTTTCAGATTCAACAAGTACATCGACATCAGAAAGTGCATCAACGTCAACGAGCGAGAGTGACTCCAATAGCGCAAGTACGTCATTAAGTGAGTCGACAAGCACAAGCGTTTCAGATTCAACAAGCACATCGACATCAGACAGTGCGTCAACATCAACGAGCGTAAGTGATTCCAATAGCGCAAGTACGTCATTGAGTGAGTCGACAAGCACAAGCATCTCAGATTCAACAAGCACGTCGACATCCGACAGTGCGTCAACATCAACAAGTGTGAGTGAGTCAAGCAGTACAAGCACATCCATAAGTGAATCATTAAGCACAAGTGATTCAGATTCAAAAAGCATGTCAACGTCAGAAAGTGCATCAACATCAACGAGTGTGAGCGACTCGGAAAGTGCAAGTACATCCATAAGTGAATCGACAAGTACATCAACATCGGACAGTGCGTCAACATCAACGAGCGTAAGTGACTCCAATAGCGCAAGTACGTCATTAAGTGAATCGACAAGTACGAGTCTTTCAGACTCAACGAGTACATCGACATCAGATAGTACGTCTGCATCAACAAGTGAGAGTGACTCAAACAGTACAAGCACATCCATGAGTGAATCATTAAGCACAAGCGTTTCAGATTCAACAAGTACGTCAACGTCAGACAGTGCATCAACGTCAACAAGTGTGAGTGACTCCAATAGCGCAAGTACGTCATTAAGTGATTCAACAAGTACAAGCATTTCAGACTCAACGAGTGCGTCGACATCAGATAGTGCGTCAGAGTCAGCAAGCGAGAGTGAATCAACAAGTGAAAGTACATCGGTAAGTGAATCATCAAGTACAAGCGTTTCAGACTCAACGAGTGCGTCGACATCAGATAGTGCGTCAGAGTCAGCAAGCGAGAGTGAATCAACAAGTGAAAGTACGTCATTAAGTGGATCATCAAGTACAAGCGTTTCAGATTCAACAAGCACGTCGACATCGGACAGTGCGTCAACATCAACGAGCGTAAGTGACTCCAATAGCGCAAGTACGTCATTAAGTGAATCGACAAGTACGAGTCTTTCAGACTCAACGAGTGTGTCCACATCAGACAGTACATCAACATCAACGAGTGAGAGTGACTCAAACAGTACAAGTACGTCATTGAGTGAGTCGATAAGCACAAGTCTTTCAGACTCAACGAGTACGTCAACATCAGATAGTGCGTCAACGTCAGCAAGTGAGAGTGACTCCAATAGCGCAAGTACGTCATTAAGTGATTCAACAAGTACAAGCATTTCAGATTCAACAAGCACGTCGACATCAGAAAGTGCATCCACATCAACGAGTGAGAGTGAATCAGCGAGTACAAGTAAGAAGTTATCAGAATCAGCGAGTACATCGACTTCAGAAAGTGCATCCACATCAACGAGTGAGAGTGAATCATCAAGTACAAGCGTTTCAGATTCAACAAGTACATCGACATCAGAAAGTGCATCTGCATCAACGAGTACGTCGACTTCAGATAGTGCGTCCACATCAACGAGCGAGAGTGATTCAAACAGTGCAAGCACATCCATGAGTGAATCATTAAGTACGAGCGTTTCAGACTCAACGAGTATGTCGACATCAGAAAGTGCATCCACATCAACGAGTGAGAGTGAGTCAAACAGTGAAAGTACATCATTAAGTGACTCGACAAGTACGAGCGTTTCAGACTCAACAAGAACATCAACATCCGATAGTGCATCTACATCTATGAGTGTAAGCTACTCAAACAGTGCAAGTACGTCCTTAAGTGACTCGACAAGTACAAGCATTTCGGATTCAACGAGTACATCGACATCAGACAGTGCGTCAACGTCAACAAGTGTGAGCGACTCAAACAGTGCAAGCACATCTTTAAGTGAGTCGACAAGCACAAGCGTTTCAGATTCAACAAGCACGTCGACATCAGAAAGTGCATCCACATCAACGAGTGAGAGTGAATCAGCGAGTACAAGTAAGAAGTTATCAGAATCAGCGAGTACGTCGATGTCTGATAGCGCATCTGCATCAACGAGTGAATCAAACAGTACAAGTACGTCATTAAGTGGCTCGACAAGTACGAGTCTTTCAGGATCAACGAGTACATCGACTTCAGAAAGTGCGTCAACATCAACGAGCGTAAGTGACTCCAATAGCGCAAGTACGTCATTAAGTGAATCGACAAGTACGAGTCTTTCAGACTCAACGAGTACATCGACATCAGACAGTGCGTCAGAGTCAGCAAGCGAGAGTGAGTCAACAAGTACAAGCGTTTCAGATTCAACAAGCGCGTCAACGTCAACGAGTGAGAGTGAATCAAACAGTACAAGTACGTCATTGAGTGAGTCAACAAGCACAAGTCTTTCAGACTCAACGAGTACGTCAACATCAGATAGTGCGTCAACGTCAGCAAGTGAGAGTGACTCCAATAGCGCAAGTACATCGTTGAGTGGCTCATTAAGTACAAGCGTTTCAGATTCAACGAGTGCGTCCACATCAGACAGTACATCAACATCAACGAGTGTGAGCGACTCAAATAGTACAAGTACGTTATTGAGTGAGTCAACAAGCACAAGTCTTTCAGACTCAACGAGTACGTCCACATCAGACAGTGCATCAACGTCAACGAGTGTGAGCGACTCCAATAGCGCAAGTACGTCATTAAGTGAATCATCAAGTACAAGCGTTTCAGATTCAACAAGTACGTCAACGTCAGAAAGTGCATCAACGTCAACGAGTGTGAGCGACTCAAATAGTACAAGTACGTCATTAAGTGAATCGACAAGTACGAGTCTTTCAAACTCAACAAGTACGTCAACATCAGACAGTGCATCAACGTCAACGAGTGTGAGCGACTCCAATAGCGCAAGTACATCGTTGAGTGGCTCATTAAGCACAAACGTTTCAGATTCAACAAGCACATCGACATCAGACAGTGCGTCAACGTCAACAAGCGAGAGTGACTCGAACAGTGCAAGCACATCGCTAAGTGGATCATTAAGTACAAGCATTTCAGACTCAACGAGTACGTCGACATCAGACAGTGCGTCCACATCCACATCAGACAGTGCATCCACATCAACGAGTGTGAGTGAGTCAGACAGTGAAAGTACATCCATGAGTGTGAGTGACTCGAATAGTACAAGTACATCATTGAGTGACTCGACAAGTACGAGCGTTTCAGACTCAACAAGAACATCAACATCCGATAGTGCATCTACATCAAAGAGTGTAAGTGAGTCAAACAGCGCCAGTACATCGGTAAGTGGCTCAACAAGTACAAGCATTTCAGATTCATCAAGCACGTCCACATCAATGAGTACATCTGAAACTTTCACTTCTCAATCTCCTATAAATAGTGAAAGTCAATTTATTGGTGATAGCTTGTCTGAAGATACAATCGTGACTCAATCAAAAAATACGAATATGCTTAATAAAACTGGAAAAGATTATGATTTACAAGAACAAAGAGGTTATACTGATTCAGAACAACACAATGAAACACAAAGTAATCAAGCTGATAATCACTCAAACAACCTCGATTTACTTCATCAAAATCGTTTACAAGATAAAGTCGTTAAACAACCGACTAAAGGAGAAGATGGAGTTGTAAGCAACGGTTTTATAGTAGCAGTAGCAATAGTATTGGCTATCTTCGGTTTGGCAAAAAAATCTAGAAAAGACGATGATGATCAAGATGGTAGTAAATAACAGATAGTTTTAATCATATTAAGAGGCTAGGGAACAATAATTGATTGGATAAGTACATGACAACTAAATCCAACTTTAGATTATCCTTAGCCTCTTTAGATATGATTCAAGTGATTAATTATTTAATAATTAGGGTGAAAAAATGTTTAAGAAATTCGAATATAAAATCTTATATAAAAGAATATTTTTTACATGCTTAATTTTAGTTATATATATTATAGGAAGTAATATTTCAATCGTAAGTAATGAAAATTTAAGAACTCATAAAGACTCCTTTTTTAAGTTAGCTATTACTAATGTAGGTGGGGATTTACATACATTAAATATATTTTCACTAGGACTTGGGCCGTGGTTAAGTTCGATGATTATTTTGACACTAATAAACCACAAAAGTAATGATAAGGTTAAAACACAAACTCGTAGGGAACGACATTTCAAAGAGCGAGCGTTAACACTTATCATTAGTGCTGCTCAAGGATTTTACATTATTCATTCATATATTAATAAACATGCGATTAAAGATAGTAATATGCTCATTTTATTATTAGTCTTAATTACAGGAACGTTGTTAATGGTGTGGTTAGCAGATCAAAATACAACGTATGGCATTTCGGGACCTATGCCAATTGTTTTAATGAGTCTTGTTAAATCTATATTTAATACACATTTTCCCAAATTAAATTCAAGCGCATCTTTAATTACTATGATTATTGTCTTATTAGTGCTGGCCTTATTTATACTCTTCTTCATTGAGTTAACAGAATATCGGATAGAATATAATGATATTATGAATATTTCTGCTAAAGATATACCATCATATTTATCATGGAAACTTAATCCTGCTGGTAGTATCTCTATCATGGTCAGTTTGTCATTATTTATGTTAACGAATAATATCGTTAATTTCATAGGACGCTTTATCGTGAATCATAATTTTGAAACACATGTCTTTAATTTTACAAATCCAGTTGGAATTACTATATATCTTCTGTTGCAAATGATTTTGGGTTACTTTTTATCAAGATTATTAATTAATACGAAACGTAAATCAAAGGAATTTCTTAAAAATGGGAATTACTTCGAGGGTATACAACCTGGACAGCAGACAGAAAAATTTCTAGGGAGTAAAGCACGTCGTATTTGTTGGTTCGGTTCAATAGTAGTAGCGATTGTACTTGCTATACCAATGTATTCAGCGCTGCTTGTCCCCCACTTACTTAAAGAAGTTTACTTTACAACTCAAATGATTGTATTTGTCTATATTGGAATTAATATCGCTGAAACAATTAGAGCGTACTTATACTTTGACAGCTATAAGCAAATTTTAAATAAATATTGGTAGGGAGGAGGTTTTGGAATATGAAACGATTTATACCAGCTTGGTATAGCCGTAACAGATGGTGGGAAAGTACCTCAAGACCATTCTATCTAAAAAAACAGTATACAGATTTTGACGATATGATTAGTTTAATGACAATGCATAGTTCGAATAATGTGGATTATCAATTGATAGTTTTAAATTTTAGTCCATATCTTAGAACATTCCTCCATCGATATGATTTGTATGAAAGTCATTATTGGTCTGTATTTGATGAGATACAGGGCGTTGGACATCAAACGCCTCAAGCTATTGATTATCGCGATCTTTCATGGCCAGAAGGCACTGAATTTATTTTTACTCCCTTTCAAATTCAAGCGATTACAGGTGATAACACGTTTTCTAAAATTCACTTCAGCCAAGAGGGGTACCTGATGTGGGTAGAGGATTACAAGTATAGTACAATTCAAAGACGATTTGTATTCGATGACAGAGGATTTATATCGGCAGTGCGTACTTATACATCTGATGGTGATAACAATAAAAAACACTATTTTTCAAAAGATGGGGAAGAAATATTTGTTGAAGACTTAAATGTTAATACAGTAACGATTAATAAAAATTTCCAATCAAAATTTAAAAAGGTTACGTATTCATCTATGGCTGAGTTGATAGAAGAGAAATTCCAATCATATGTAGAAAGAGAATTGAATGAAGATGATTCTGTTATAGTGGCATCTGATGAACGTCATAATTCAATGATGGCACGCACTATTGATGCATCGTCTTTATGTTTTTCTATTTTTACTGAGCGAAATAAAGTGGTGACACAAGATTTATATGACTCTATTTCTAGAGCATATTATTGTCTCGTTGATACACAAGCTAATCAAAATATGATTGAACACTACGCAGGATTGAACATGAATGATATTAATCTTTTAAGGGTAACGCCTTTTGATGCGAAGTCATTACCTAACCAAAGTAGTCAATTGTATGACACTTATATTGGATTATGGATAGATGGTTTGGACGAGATTGAAATACGAGAGATTGTAAACAGCTTATTTCAATATATTCAACATAAAGATGGCTATAAGTTGAAAATTTTAACTAAGAGTAGAGATAATCTTACGGAAAATCTTATAGATGAAGTTGCTCATCTCAATGATTTATATCACCAAGAGAAAAAGGAAATAAGTGATGTAATTGAAGACGTGATACAGAATAAAAAAGAAACGATCATTGATGTTGAAACAGTACCGTTTGAAGAAGATCTTGTAAGCGTTATTTCAAAATTAAGAGTTGTAGTAGATTTATCTTTAGAGCCGAAACTTTTTTTACAAATCTGTTGTATTGGCGCGGGTATACCACAAATTAATAAAAAGAGAACAGATTATGTTAAACATATGCATAATGGATATATTATTGATGACATATCGCAAACTGTAGAATCTTTAGATTATTTTTTGGCACATTTAAAAAATTGGAATTATTCTTATGCATATTCCATGAGATTAACGGATGATTTTAGTTCAATTAATATTATTCATCAAATTAATCAGTTATTTAAAGGTGATGTTTCAAGTGGCACGTAAATTACTAGTACTTCAAGTAGGTGGTCATGATTTAGGTTCTTTATTTAATCAAAAAAGTAATGTCGAATGGGATTATTTTGATGTTGGTTTGTTTGATTTTGAAAGTGGCTATCAAGATGTTGTAGTACATATTTTAGATGAAAAAGGACAATTTGATTTTGTTTTTGTACGTGAAAAATATTCTGATTCATTAATGAAACTTTTATCATTAGTCAGTACACCGTATAATACTGTGATTGACAATGAGTATTGGGATAATCAATACCAACAAGATAAGACAATACAACGTAATTTTATAAAACCACTCATTTATGAAAATGAAGAACAATTACAACAAAAACTAGAGGCAGTTACATTTCCGGGGCAATATGGAGATAAAGTTAAACCTATTCATTGTCGCGTTAGTATTCATTTTGATGGTTCTTATCAATTTAATGGAAATGAGTCTATTGAAGTATCAGGACGATTTGGGGAATCATACCAACCCCTCATTACATGGAGTCAAAATATCATTGCTGATGCCAATAAGGTGAATCAAATATGGCCAGAATTTAAAGTTGAAGGTGATGCTAAAATCCAATATACATTGAGATTGACGCCTGTTTATTCAACTGATCAACCAGTAGAAAAGCTAATATATGAACAAGACGATTTAGACACTCCCATAGAACTACCTGCTCGTCCTTATCAAACATATGTGAGTGTATCAATCAAAGCTAAAGGTAAAGGAACATTATTTATAGGTGCTATTCATAAACGTTGGTCACGCTTGGAATTAGGGCAGTTCATATTAGGCGGAAAACGATATAGTGATGAAAATAAGCAAGAATTTATACATTACTTCCATCCTGGAGATTTAAAACCACCACTCAATGTATATTTTAGTGGGTATCGTACTGCTGAAGGCTTTGAAGGGTACTTTATGATGAAACGTATGAATGCTCCATTTATTTTAATAGCTGATCCTAGAATCGAAGGTGGTGCCTTTTACCTAGGGTCAGAGAATTATGAACAGGCAATCCGTAAGGTCATCCAAAATGCTTTGGATTATTTGGGATTTGCGAACAACCAATTAATTCTTTCTGGATTATCAATGGGATCATTTGGCGCACTTTATTACGCTACAAAATTAAATCCAGCGGCTGTTATTGTAGGAAAACCTTTGATAAATCTCGGTACTATTGCTAATAATATGAAACTCGTTCGTCCAAACGATTTTGGAACGTCACTTGATATTTTGCGATTGAATCAAAATGGCATAACTAACAAAGATGTTGTTCAGTTAGATAATCATTTTTGGAAGCAAATTCAGCATAGCGATTTGTCAATGACTACATTTGCGATTGCTTACATGGAGCATGATGATTATGACAAATATGCATTTCAAGATTTATTGCCTGTTCTTACAAAACAACATGCACGTGTGATAAGTAAAAGAATTCCTGGTAGACATAATGATGATTCTGCTACTGTTACTCATTGGTTTATTAATTTTTATCATTTAATCATGGAAGAGCGATTTGGGAGGGTAACACATGCAAGAAGATAGGAAATTTGAAGTCAAATGGCGACTAGTTAATTCATCAACTTTTATGTATGGTACAAAATTACGCTTTAATCAAGATAATATCTATTTTGAGAACCCTTTGATGCCATCCGGTACAATCATTCACAGTTGGTATATGTTAACTGATTTTGCAGAAGACCGTGTAAGCCCAAAGCTACCTATTTTAAAAAAAGGGCGCCAATATCAATTTCAATTTAATTTTGAAGTTGAACCTGAGGGTGCGGCTTATTTTAAAATGAAATTTTATCGTAAGAATAAAGAAATTCTTAGTCATCAAATTCTAAAAAATAAAAAAGAAAATATTGTCTATCCTAGAGAAGCATATTCATATGAATTAGAACTTATTAATGCTGGCATGAATCATCTATCTTTTCACAATATAATTGTGCAAGAATTAAGAGAAGATAGTAATCAAGCTTATGAGGCAACGCAATATATAGATCCTAAGAAAAAACTTAAAGTAATTAATCAAATAATAACCAATATAAGGACACATCATCTAGACTCATCAAACTATCACAGGAGTGATATGAATGGCTAAAGGTGTTAACCAAATTATTAATAATATTAGGTTAAGAAAATTGCGCAAAATATTAAATCAAATTAATGCGCTTAGTGAGGAGTTCTCAAATTTTAGTGATGAAGCACTTCAAGCGAAGACAAAAGAATTTAAAGTTTATTTAAATGATAATAAAGCTTCACTCAATCACATTCTGCCACAAGCTTATGCAACAGTTAGAGAGGCTTCTAAGCGCGTTTTAGGTATGTATCCAAAAGATGTGCAGATTTTAGGAGCAATCGCTATGCATCAGGGGAATATTGCAGAAATGCAAACAGGAGAAGGTAAGACGCTTACAGCTACCATGCCTCTGTACTTAAATGCACTTACAGGTAAAGGTGCTTATCTAATCACAACAAATGATTACTTAGCAAAACGCGATTTTTTAGAAATGAAACCACTATATGAATGGCTAGGCTTGTCTGTATCATTAGGATTTGTGGACATTCCAGAATATGAATACGCTGAAAATGAAAAATATGAACTGTACCACCATGACATTGTTTACACGACTAATGGGCGACTAGGGTTTGATTATTTAATTGATAATTTAGCTGATGATATTCGTGCCAAATTTTTACCGAAATTAAACTTTGCTATTATTGATGAAGTCGATTCTATTATATTAGACGCTGCCCAAACGCCTTTAGTTATTTCTGGTGCACCACGTGTACAATCTAATTTATTTCACATCGTTAAAACGTTTGTTGAAACACTTGAGAAAGATAAAGACTTCATAGTTAATTTTAATAAAAAGGAAGTGTGGCTCACTGATGAGGGCTCGGAAAAAGCAAGCCATTATTTCAAAGTGAATAGTATATACCAACAGCAATATTTTGATTTAGTGAGGATGATTCATTTATCGCTTAGAGCTAAGTATTTATTCAAATATAATTTAGACTATTTTATTTTTGATGGTGAGATTGTGCTTATAGATAGAATAACTGGTCGTATGCTACCTGGAACAAAGCTTCAGTCTGGTTTACATCAAGCTATAGAGGCTCTGGAAAATGTTGAAATTTCTCAAGATATGAGTGTGATGGCAACCATAACATTCCAAAACTTATTTAAGCAATTTGATGAATTTTCAGGTATGACTGGAACAGGTAAATTAGGGGAAAAAGAATTCTTTGATTTATATTCAAAAGTTGTTATAGAGATTCCGACGCACAGTCCGATTGAACGAGATGATAGACCTGATAGAGTATTTGCTAATGGTGACAAAAAGAACGATGCAATTTTAAAGACAGTGATTGATATACATGAAACTCAACAACCTGTGTTACTAATTACACGTACTGCAGAAGCGGCAGAATATTTTTCAGCTGAGTTATTTAAACGTGATATACCCAACAATTTATTAATCGCTCAAAATGTAGCTAAAGAGGCACAAATGATTGCTGAGGCGGGACAATTATCTGCAGTTACTGTTGCTACAAGTATGGCAGGGCGTGGAACTGATATAAAGTTATCAAAAGAGGTTCATGATATCGGTGGCTTAGCAGTGATTATTAATGAACATATGGATAATAGTCGTGTTGATCGTCAATTAAGAGGACGCTCAGGTCGCCAAGGAGATCCTGGATATTCACAGATTTTTGTATCACTTGATGATGATTTAGTAAAACGTTGGAGTAACTCTAACTTGGCAGAAAATAAAAACCTCCAAACGATGGATGCATCTAAACTAGAAAATAGTGCACTCTTTAAAAAACGTGTAAAGTCAATTGTTAATAAAGCGCAACGTGTATCTGAAGAGACTGCTATGAAAAATAGAGAAATGGCAAATGAATTCGAAAAAAGTATTAGTGTTCAACGAGATAAAATTTATGCTGAACGTAATCACATACTTGAAGCAAGCGATTTTGATGAATTTAATTTTGAACAGCTTGCACGAGATGTGTTTACAAAAGACGTTAAAAATCTTGACTTAAGTAGTGAACGTGCACTTGTGAATTATATATACGAAAACTTAAGTTTTGTCTTTGATGAAGATGTATCAAATATTAATATGCAAAATGATGAAGCAATCATACAATTTTTAATACAACAATTTACTCAACAATTTAACAATCGTTTAGAAGTTGCTGCTGATTCATATTTAAAACTTCGTTTCATTCAAAAATCAATTTTGAAAGCGATAGATAGCGAATGGATTGAACAAGTAGATAACTTACAACAACTTAAAGCCAGTGTAAACAATCGACAAAATGGACAGCGTAATGTCATTTTTGAATATCATAAAGTGGCTCTTGAAACGTATGAATATATGTCTGAAGATATAAAAAGGAAGATGGTTAGAAATTTATGTTTAAGTATTCTAGCCTTTGATAAGGACGGAGATATGGTCATTCATTTCCCATAAACAAAGAGGTGTTAGACATGACGATTTATAATATCAATTTTGGAATCGGTTGGGCCAGTAGTGGTGTTGAATATGCACAAGTGTATCGAGCAAAACTATTAAGGCAATTACCTTATCCAACAAAATTTATATTTTTAGATTTTATTCAATCAGAAAATATTCAAACACTCACAAGCAACATAGGGTTTAAAGATGATGAAGTTATTTGGCTATATCAATACTTCACAGACGTAAAAATCGCTCCTACAACGTACACAGTTGATGATTTAATTTCAGAGTTAGGTAATGAGGTTACTCGAAAAGAACAAAACGGTAAAGTATTACGACTCTATTTAAATAATCAGCAAACATTCGTAACCTGCTATTTAAAAAATGCTAACGAACATTACGTTGATCGTGCAGAGTTTGTGGTGAATGGAATGTTAATTAGGAAAGATTTTTATAGCTATGTAAGAACATTCTCGGAGTATTATGCTCCTTTTGACAATAAAGCTAAAATATATATGCGTCAATTTTATAATGAAAATGGATCAATTGCATATCGCGAATATATAGATGAAGATGAACATGTTTTTGTGTTTGATGATGCACGTTTATACAGTAAACAAGCACTCGTCGCATACTTTATACGTCAATTGCGATTGAATTCAGAGGATATCATTATTATTGATCGAGCAACTGATGTGGGACAAGCCATATTAGAAAACAAGGGATCCAGTAAAGTTGGAGTAGTCGTTCACGCTGAACATTTCAGTGAAGGTGCGACTGATGGGACTCACATTTTATGGAATAATTATTATGAGTATCAATTCGAAAATGCACAGCATATTGATTTCTTTATCACAGCGACAGATTTGCAAAGGCAGACACTAAGTGAACAATTTAAACAATATAAGAATGATTGTCCACGTATACGTACAATTCCAGTAGGTAGTATAGAATCGTTACAATATCCTGAAAAAGAAAGAAAACCATATTCCATCATGACCGCATCACGTCTTGCTAACGAAAAACATGTTGATTGGATAGTGGAAGCTGTGATTAAAGCTAAACATCAGTTACCTCAATTGAGTTTTGATATCTACGGACAAGGAGAAGAACAAGAAAAAATTAAAAATATTATTACCAAACATCGTGCTGAGGATTACATACAAATTAAAGGACATAGAAATCTTCGTACAATATATCAGCAATATGAATTATTCATAGCGGCCTCACAAAGTGAAGGGTTCGGACTGACATTAATGGAAGCGGTTGGCTCTGGTTTAGGTATGATTGGATTTGATGTGAATTATGGCAGTCCGACATTTATTCGACATCATCAAAATGGCTATTTGATACCGATAGATTTTGAACAAGCGTCTACTGATGATATCACAACGCAAATCGCTCATATGATTATTCGATATTTTGAAGATGGTCCCATAAGGGCACATGAGGTATCGTATGACATTGCAGAATCATTTAAAACATCGCATATTGTTGATCTATGGAGACAACTCATTGAAGAGGTGCTATATGATTAATTTATTCGAAAATTATAATCAAGAAACACAGGAATTACATCAATCTCTTAAGCGTGCTGGTTACAATCACTTTACGATTGTAATTAATGATGATGGATTTTTACCTGATGATGTGACATCGCCGTATCGTTTTTTCGCAGCATATCAAATTTATGAAGATGATACCCCTGCTTTTTTTAATGATATTGATACGCCGCCTTTTTGGGAAATTAAAGGAGATGCGACAATGGCTACCATTACAGATATGGGTGAGCTTAGAGGTAAAATCTTTTATAAGGAACATTATAAGACACGTGTAGTTAGCCATGTAGAGTGGCTTGATTCAAAACAGCGTTTGCGTTCGGTTGATTATTATACAAAAGAAGGATTTAAATTTGCTGAAACAGTTTACGATTTGTTAGGTAATGCAATATTAAAAAAGTATATGACACGTGAAGGTAAAGAAGTGATTTATGAGAATTATGTAACTAACGATGTAGTTGTAGAATATAAAGGGAAATCTTATTTTTTTGATTCATATACAGAGTGGATTAAATTTTACTTGAGTGAAATGGGCATTGAGATAAAAGAAGTTATATTTAATACTTTATCAACACCATTTTTAGCAATTTATCATTTGCCGACATTGAAAAAAGGTATTTTATTTTGGCAAGAACAATCTCAGGGTTATGTCCCAGGAAATATGAAAGTCATGTTATCACCAAACCTTCAAAGTCGCTTTGCCGTTATTGTCCCTAATCAGAATGAATACAAATTGATCAAGGAACAACTATCTAGGGAGGAACAACAGGCAGTATATGCATCTGGTTACTTATATGACACGTATAAACGGAATCATTATTCTAAGAATGTATTAACATTAACAAATTCAGATCAAATACCACATGTTGAAACGTTGGTACGTTTGCATAAAGATTATCAATTTCACATAGGCGCTAAAACTGAGATGTCTTCAAAATTATTAAGTTTATCGCAATATGAAAATGTTAAATTATATCCAATAATTAAAGAACAAACAGTTCAAACCTTATATCAACAATGTGACATCTATTTAGATATTAATGAGGGGAACGAAATAGGGAATGCTGTAAGAAGCGCATATAATCATCAATTGTTAATTATGGGATATAAAGAGGTTGTTCATAATCAAGATTTCGTTGCAATAGAAAATCAGTTTCTTGTAAATGATATAAGTCAGTTGAGTAACGCTTTGAAAGAGATAGGAAATCATCGTGGTCAATTTGAAACACGTTTAGCACTACAACAACGTCATGCTAATGCTGTGCCGGTATCAACATTTAAATACGCATTAGTACAAGCATTAAGTGGTTAATCATTAGTATTTTTGTATCGAAACTTACAATATTGTAATTGTATTCCATATCACTTAAATGAATTCTCAGAATGTGTTTATATTTAAATTGAGGTGATTAATTGTATGGAAAATTTTGATAAAAGTTATCATGATAAAACGGGTGATGTATTAGGGGCTTTAAGTTATCTAAGTGTATTTTTCGCACCTGTATTGTTTCCATTAATCGTATGGATTGTTGGACAACCACCAGCATCTACGTATTCAAGAAATGCATTATTTAACCATATTTTGAGTTGGGTGTGTTTGGTATTAGGACTTATATCATTTGCTGCTGGACTATCCTTGATTGATTCGACAAATGGAGTCGCTGTACTAGTGATAGGAGTAATTATTGGAGGTATTCTACTTATCGCTTCGCTTGTATTATTTATTATTAATATTGTGAAGGGTATCAAATTATTGATGATATAGTAAGACAGAATGAACAGAGTAATCAAGTTGATAATATGGAACCTGATACATCAATCATAGGTACAGGTTCTTTTCTTATTTTGATTGTAATTGAATGAACTGAGAGATTTATTTTGAATTCTTTATGATTGAAAAGTGAGTTAACACATTTGCTTTAGGGAGTGAGGATATGGAAACGGTATATTTTGCTGGTGGATGTCTATGGGGAACTCAAGCTTTTTTTAATACGATTCCAGGAGTTATTCAAACAGAAGCTGGAAGGGCAAATGGAACGTCGAAATGTTTAGATGCTCCTTATGATGGCTATGCTGAATGTGTGAAGATACACTTTGATCCTGCAAAAACTTCAATACTTATGCTGATGGATTATTTGTTTGAAATGATAAATCCTTATAGTTTAAATCAACAAGGTCAAGACAAGGGTCAAAAATATCGAACAGGTGTGTATAGTGAAAGTTCGAAGCATTTAAATGAAGTAAAAGGCTACATTAAGCGCAGGGAAGACGCGAAACAAGTAATGGTCGAAGTACAACCTCTAAGTAATTATGTGAAGAGTGCAGAAGAACATCAGAATCATCTTGAGAAATTTCCGGAGGATTATTATTTATGTCATGTTCCTCCAGCATTGCTTAATAAATACAAGAAATAATCATTGTCGTATTCATCTAGACTGATGAATTGAATGCCTTTGTTCTTCATTGATAGATAACATAAAAGAAGCGGTAATTCCTTGATAAGATTAATAAGGGAATTACCGCTGTTATTTTATTTAATATATATTTATATGTTGAAGTACTTATTTTTTACAAGAAAAAGTATCTAATAAGCTAAGTGTTGATAAACCTAATAAGTCTAAAGCATGTTGTGCACCTTTTTTACCATGCCCTGCTTCAAAATGTTTGTAAGCTGCAACACCAAGTACTGAAATTGCTGCAAGTGAGCCTAAGCGTGAAATATTTTTATTTAAAAAACTAGCAGCAAATAAACCAGCAGCTACAGCTTCAACGCCACCTGCTAATTTAACTGAGTTTTCCGGTAAACCAAATGTATTAGTGAAAGTATCAATCATACCTTGATCGCCTTTTAATTTAGGTTTACTTGCATCATATAATTCTTTAGCTAGTTTTAAATTTGTAGCATAACGTAAAACCATTAAAGATTCCTCCTATATATCTGTAAATATGAATTCCTTCTAGACATCTCTTTTCCCTAAAATAAAAATTAAATGCACAATTTAACATAAATGTTGTAATATATTAACGATTTAATCATAGGTTTGTGAAATATTGATATTTAAAGGTAATGGTAATCTTAAATTGAAGTAATCTGTATGTCAATTTTTCAGCTCTCATGTGTGTCTAAAGAAATTAAATGGATACAAGTGTATTTATATTATTTTAATTTTTCGTCAATTTAAATATCTCTTTAGGAATTTGAAACAAACTGTCATAATAATCGTATTGAATAAAATTTAGAAAGGAGTATGGAAATCGATGGAAGAAAGTAAAAACTATAATCTCATTACGACAATCATGTTTATTTCAGGTATCATTGTAATGGCAAGTTTATATACGGCTCTACCTCTGACAGCAACTTTCGCAGAAGACTTTCATGTTCCTGAATCTATAGCAACTTTAAACGGTGTTTTATTCTCATTAACATATTCAATCAGTTGTTTATTTTATGGAACGATTTCTGAAAAGTATGGCAGAATTAAAACTATTTTAGTAGGTATGAGTGCATTAGTTATCATCTGTCTTATGATAGGTATTGTTCATTCATTTACAGTGTTATTAATATTAAGAGCACTACAAGGCGTATTTGCTGCATCATTTTCTCCTGTAGTCATGACTTATACAACTGAAACTTATCCACGTGTGAAACGTGTAACAGCAATTAGTTTCATCAGTACAAGTTTTATGTTATCAGGTGTGTTAGGGCAAAATATGAGTGAATTAGTCGTAAGTTATTTGAATTGGCAGTGGGTATATTTTATTTTAACAATCTTATATTTAATTCTCGTATTAGTTATTTATAAAAATGTACCTGAGAGTCCACATAAAAATCCTGATATACAACTCATTAAGTTTTTCAATAACTTTAAAGATTTCAAAGACAATCTTAAAGTTTTCTATTGTTTATTTATTTCACTAACATTACTGATTATGTTTATAAGTATGTATGATATTTTAAATGAATATGTCACATCACACCAAGTTGGGGGAGACATGTCTGTGTCCTCAATGATGAAATTGTTCGGTGTGATAGGCATGTTATTATCTCTATTAGCAGGGCGTGTAAGCAGTCGTATAGGTATGAAGCGCTTGCTAACTATCGCATTAACAACATGTATTGTGTCGATCATACTCATGGGTGTAACTACGAATATTATACTTATTACAACATTTAGTGTGTTGTTTGTTGCAGGTATCGCATTTGCGATTCCTACTGTTATTTCAAAAATAGGTGTAGTTGTTAAAAACAATCAAGGTTTCTTTTTATCTGTTAATACATTTGTATTATTCTTAGGAACAGCGATTGCACCTATTTTAATGTTATTTGTAGGCGAACTGTCTAACTTTTTCTTACAGTTTTTAATGATTGCTATTGTCGGACTGATTGCTTTAGTTGTATCAATATTTATGCCAGGTGACCAACGTTCTTGAAAATAGCTTCAAATGATAAAAGCAATATTGGTTGTTAAAAGTTTAAAATACTATTTATAACTTTTAACTATATTGAAATGATTGATAAATATTAGACAATGCTAAGTCAAGTCATGTAACCTTAAGTTGATAGAACGATTAACGATAGGAGTGGATATAAAATGAATTATTCACCAAAACAAGGTGTTAAAAGTCATGGATTGCCACATGATCCGTTCAAAAGTAGCACAGTACCTAGACCTATAGGTTGGATTTCTACAGTATCTAAAGACGGTAAAGATAACTTGGCGCCGTACAGTCAATATCAAAATCTTACATGGGATCCCCCAATGGTAATGTTTGCGGCTAATCAGTCAGTGCTTGGCGATCATGAAAGAAAAGATACAGTTAAAAATGCGGAAGAAACTGGTTGGTTTGTATGGAATATGGCAACATATGATTTGCGTGAAGCAGTGAATTTATCATCCAAAGCATTACCTCCAGAAGATGATGAATTTGACTTTGCTGGTGTGACGAAAGAATCGTGTATCGAAGCTCCTGGAAGTAGGGTAAAGGAATCACCTGTTCATTTTGAATGTGAATATGTTCAAACAGTAAGAATTCCCACTGGAGACCCTGTTTCAACTGTGGATATAGTCATCGGTCGTGTAGCACAAGTGCATATTGACGATAAAGTAATTATGGACAACGGAAAATTAGACATTAAGTCAATCAGACCTATAGCACGTCTCGGTTATTATGATTACACGGTTGTCGATGAAATATTTGAAATGAAAGCACCTGCAGCTTCGAAAGAAGAATTGGCTGGACTTGAAGGTCGAAATTTTGACAACACTAATAATGAATCATGATACATCAAAAAGAATGAAATCATATTCATATTAAATTCGTCGTTCAGATTCATTAATGAGAACTAGAAATTTAAAAACTTAATATAAGCGTATTTTAAATTTAGCTATCCAAAGCCAATAGCTAAGAGGCTGAGACATAATTCCTAGCAAAATAGCCAGTAAATGAGTTTTTTATAAATTCATTTACT